>OATU01000004.1_pt1 | contig 264397 bp, 233 predicted proteins | sample 1516711 | NCBI WGS metagenome assembly OATU01 (sample SAMEA2579971, study PRJEB22360) | human gut metagenome | biome: human gut; feature: human-associated habitat; material: faeces | place: Denmark | collected 2008/2010 | reverse complement strand
ATGAGAGAAGCCAGCTGACGGGGATGGAGACAGTCCTTCCGGGAATGTCAAATCCACTGTTCCGTGGTACATATGCTTATGATGCAAATGGATGTCGGATCTCCAAAACAGAACAGATCCGGATGGATGCTAAGACACCATTGAAAGTCATGGAAACGTGTTATGCCTATGAAAGTATGGAACGTCTGACGGAAGAAAATTATCATACAGCGTCCGGTGCATGGAAGATCTGGAGAAGTGACAGCCGGAAACATGCCAGCCCGAATTCTGCGCAGACCGAGAGTGCCTGTGCGGGAAGCCTTGGCATGGCCGTTTGCCTGTCACTTTTGTATTTTCTGTAAACAATAAAAAGCCGGACGTTGTGTAAACAGCGTCCGGCTTTTTGGCAGACAGAGTTATCCGAGTTCTTTGTGCTCTACGGAATCTTTCATATCTTCTGCAAGCATGTAAATATTCTCCAGAACTTTTTTACAGCCCTTCATATTGTCCACCGTGGAATCTGCCATACGCAGCCCTTCGGTGGAAGAGGCAGCCACTTCCTCACCGGTGGCGGAGAGGTGGGTAATATTATCGGAAATAACATTGGTGGCATCAAGGATTTTCTGGATATTTTCTTCTGCCGTATGGATATCTTCCATCAGGTGTTCAACGGTTTCACCGACATCGCCGAATTTCTCCTGTGTATTTTCAATCAGTTTGTTCTGCTTTTCTACGGAAGCAACTGAGTTTTCGATACTTTCGTTGGCACGTTTTGTGTCATCATTTAATTTGTCGATAATTTCTGTAATGTTGGCAGAGGCATTTTTTGTCTGTTCGGAAAGCTGGCGGATTTCATCGGCCACCACAGCAAACCCTTTTCCGGCTTCCCCGGCACGCGCAGCCTCAATGGAAGCATTTAAGGCAAGCAGATTTGTCTGGTTGGAAATTTCAATAATGGATCCGACAAAGCTCTGCACATCTTCGACTTTTGCGGTCAGGCTCTGGATGACCTGTACCGTAATATTGCTGGCTTCTTCAACGTTCTGTGCCTGTTCCTTTAATTCCAGGACGACCTGTGCACCGGATTTTACGGTAGCATCTGTTTCATGTGCGGCTTTAATCATCTGGTGGATGCCGGCTTCTGCCGCATCGGTGTTGCCTTGGATATTGGAACACATAACCGCCTGTTTCTGGATGGCTTCGGCGGTGCTTTCGGTGCTGTCTGCAATTTCCTGAATAGAACTGTGGCTGATATCAATATTGTTTTCCAAACTGTCAAGAACAGTCATTGCTTCGCCAAAATGCTTGGAAATATTTTCGGCAACGAGAAGCATCTGATCATGGTTTTTCTTCTGCTTATCCGCAGCTTCTGTAATCTCAGTCATGTTTTCGTTAAAGAAAAGTACAAGCATCCGTGTAATACTGATAGAAGCGTATGCAACAAGGAGCAGGACAAACAGTGCCAGCACCTTGTTGGTCAGTGCAGCAGATGCGTGAGAGTCAAAATCGAGCATCAGACGGACGATATTTACAAGCAGAAATACGCTGTTTATTATTTTCATAAGCCGTTCATCCAGATAAACCATGGCGGCAATAACGAGGGGAAACGCGTAAGCCCATGTCCCTTCCGTGGTATTTAGTAAAGCGACAGCTGCATAACCGACTATCATGGCGGTTGTCAGGATGATGGCACAGGTGTGCGTCTCCTTTCGGGTCAGATAGCCCAATACGGAAATGATAATCACGCCGACCGAAACCAGACACTGGATCACAATCCGGACAAAGTGGTCACCGTGGTTGGCCGCCAGTGCAGCAAGCATGGTCAGCGTGATATAGGCAAAGATAATGGTGACAGCGAGAAATACCCGCTTGTTGGCTCGTAAATACTGTTTTTCGTTCATGTAATGTTCTCCTTCTGCAAAATATGCAAAACCGTTAAATTGTATAATAATCATACCTCTAATAAATACCGTTTGTCAAAGGAAAACAGGACCACAATTGAAAAATGAAAAAAATGAACTGGTGATAAATGGGAATATGCAGTAAAATAGGAAAAAGAAAAGCTACAGGAAAATCATATGGGGAGATTACAGATGATGAAAGAATATATTATGGCACTGGATCAGGGAACGACAAGTTCCCGCTGTATCCTGTTTGATCATGCAGGAAAAATCGTCACGATGGCACAGAAAGAATTTACACAGATTTACCCGCAGCCGGGCTGGGTAGAGCAGAATCCGAGGGAAATCTGGTCCTCCCAGATGTCGGTTGCCATAGAGGCAATGGCGAATATCGGGGCATCATCCAAAAATATCCGTGCCATTGGCATCACAAACCAGCGCGAAACCACAATCGTCTGGGATAAAAAGACCGGGGAACCCGTATACAATGCGATCGTCTGGCAGTGCCGGCGCACGGCAGAACAGATTGACGAACTGAAAGAAAAAGGATATGGACCGATGCTGCAGAAGCGGACAGGTCTGGTGCCGGATGCTTATTTTTCCGCAAGCAAGATCGCATGGATTCTTGATCATGTGAAAGGCGCGCGTGAGGCGGCAGAAAAAGGGGAACTTTTGTTTGGTACGGTGGATACATGGCTGATCTGGAATCTGACCAAAGGAGCGGTGCATGTCACGGATTATACGAATGCGGCAAGAACCATGTTGTTTGACATACACAGATGCTGCTGGGATGAAGAGATATTAGAGCTGTTTCGCATTCCAAAAGAAATGCTGCCGGAAGTGCGGCCGTCGAGTGGTCTCTTCGGAGAGACACAGGAGCAGATTTTTGGCGGTAAAATTCCTGTGATGGGTGTGGCAGGAGACCAGCAGGCGGCATTGTTCGGACAGTGCTGTTTTGAAAAAGGGGATGTAAAAAATACCTATGGAACCGGTTGTTTTCTTTTGATGCATACCGGAAAGGAACCAATCATTTCCAGACATGGACTGCTTACAACCATTGCTGCGAGTACTGCAGGGGAAGTGGAATATGCACTTGAGGGAAGTGTTTTTGTGGCAGGGGCGGCCATCCAGTGGCTGAGGGACGGAATGCGTATGATCCGTACCGCTGGACAGTCCGAGGAATATGCAAAGAGAGTCCCGGATTCCAATGGTGTTTATATTGTTCCTGCGTTTGCCGGCATGGGGGCACCGTATTGGAATCCGTATGCGCGCGGAACGATTGTGGGGCTGACACGGGGATGTAAAAAGGAACATTTTATCCGTGCAACATTAGAGTCTATTGCCTATCAGGCGAAAGATGTCATTCATGCCATGGAAGAGGATGCCGGCGTGACGCTGAATGGTCTGCGCGTGGACGGAGGAGCCAGTGCAAATAACATGCTTGTACAGTTTCAGGCAGATATCATTGATGCGGCAGTGCTTCGACCGGAATGTATCGAGACAACAGCACTCGGAGCGGCATATCTGGCAGGACTTGCAGCAGGTTACTGGAAAGACAGGGATGAAATCCGGGAAAACTGGCAGCTGGGACGAAGATTTGAACCGGTAATGGACTCTGGGGAGCGCAAAAAGCTGCTCAGGGGATGGCAGAGAGCCGTGCGGTGCGCACGGCTCTGGGCAGAAGATGAAATGTGATTTTCTTTTCGACACTTTTCAGTACAGATGTGAAATCTATAATTGAAAACCTACAGTATTTTTCTTTGATGGCTTTTGTTACAGACACTGAATTAACATCTGTCTTGTCACATGTAAAGATATGTGCTATACTACGAGACAATAACGCGTATATAAGTTATACAGAAAGAATGTGGAGAGTATGAAGACAGATGTATTAATCGTTGGAAGCGGATGTTCCGGTCTGTATTGTGCTTTACAGCTTCCAGAAGATAAGAAAATTACAATCATTACAAAATCTGATGTGGAGAGCAGCGATTCCTATCTTGCGCAGGGTGGAATCTGTATGCTGAAAAATGATGCGGATTATGACAGCTATTTTGAAGATACGATGAAGGCTGGTCATTATGAGAATGACCGTGAGTCGGTGGATATCATGATTCGTTCCTCACAAGACGTAATTCATGATTTGCTTGGATATGGTGTGGATTTTGCAAGAGACGAGAATGGTGCTTTGGCTTTTACCAGAGAGGGAGCACACTCGGACAAGCGTATCCTGTTTCATGAAGATATTACAGGGGAAGCAATTACAAGTAAACTGTATGAAGCGGTAAAAAAATTGCCGAATGTCACAATTTTTGAACATACAACGATGGTGGATATCGTAGAAGAGGACAACATTTGTTATGGTGCGGTTATCCGAAGAGAAGATGGAACATTAGAAACCGTAGAGGCGAATGAGACCGTCTGGGCATGTGGAGGCATCGGTGGTCTTTATCGTCATTCCACGAATTTCCGCCATCTGACCGGAGATGCACTTGCGCTTGCGCTGCATCACAAGGTTCGGTTGAAAAATATCAATTATGTACAAATTCATCCCACAACTTTTTTCTTAAGGGATGAGCAGGAACGCAGTTTCCTGATTTCTGAATCTGTACGAGGAGAAGGAGCAAAGTTGTATGATAAGAATATGAATCGCTTTGTTAACGAACTTCTTCCGAGAGACCTGCTCACAGAAGCAATCTATGAACAGATGGAAAAGGATCACACGGAGCATGTGTGGGAAGATTTGCGGACGATTCCGGAGGAAGAACTTCGCACGCATTTCCCAAATATCGTTGAGCATTGCCGGCAAATGGGGTATGATGTGACTAAGGAATGTATTCCGGTGGTTCCGGCACAACACTACTTTATGGGAGGTGTGTGGGTTGACTATATGAGCAAGACGTCCATGGACCGGCTGTATGCAGTTGGCGAGACGGCATGTAATGGTGTTCACGGAAGAAATCGTCTGGCAAGTAATTCCCTTCTCGAAAGCCTTGTATTTGCAAAGCGTGCCGCAAAGCAGATGAGCGGTGAACTTACGCAGAAGGCAAAGCAGAAACCGGAGCTTTTTGCGGCGGTTGATATGGCTGCATATGAAGATGACGAGAAGCTGGCAAAGATGTATCATAAAGAAGTCCGGGAAGCAATTGCGGAGGCGGACCGCAGGATGGAAGAGTCAAAGACCGCCTGAATATTGAGTGAAAGAAATAAAAGTGAGGAATGATATGTACGATCAGGTAACATTAAAATTAAACGTAGATCCACTTATTTTAAGTGCATTAAAAGAAGATATTACAAGCGAGGATGTATCCACAAACAGTGTGATGCCGCATCCACAGGCAGGAGAGGTTGATCTCATCTGTAAAGAGGATGGAATTATCTGCGGATTGCAGGTATTTGAGCGAGTATTTACATTGCTTGACGAGAAGACAGAGGTCGAGTTTTTTGTAAAAGATGGTGAAGAAGTGAAAAAAGGGCAGCTGATGGCAAAGGTACATGGAGACATCCGTACCCTTCTGTGCGGGGAGCGCACCGCACTCAATTACTTACAGCGTATGAGCGGTATTGCAACGTACACACACCAAGTAGCAGCTTTGCTGAAAGGCAGCAGGACAAAGCTTCTTGATACAAGAAAGACCACACCAAACAATCGTATTTTTGAAAAATATGCAGTACGTATCGGTGGAGGAAATAACCATCGTTATAATTTGTCAGACGGAGTGCTTTTGAAGGACAACCATATCGGAGCAGCAGGTGGTGTAAAGGAAGCCATCCAGGCAGCGAAAGAGTATGCGCCATTTGTACGTAAAATTGAAGTGGAAGTAGAAACACTGGATATGGTAAAGGAGGCTGTTGAGGCAGGCGCAGATATTATCATGCTGGATAATATGGATACCGATACCTTAAAAGAAGCCATTGCATATATTGATGGCAGAGCGGAGATTGAGGTGTCCGGCAATGTAACAAAAGAGAACATTACCAGATTGATCAATCTGGGTGTGGATTTTGTATCCAGTGGAGCATTGACCCACTCTGCACCGATTCTGGATATTTCATTGAAAAATCTGCATCCGGTACAGGTGTAGAGGTTACAGGATATGAATGGAGAAGCAAGAAGAGATGAAATTGTGCGGATGCTGACAGAGAGCAGCAGCCCGCTTGCCGGGGTGACACTGGCAAAACATTTTGATGTGAGCCGTCAGGTGATTGTGCAGGATATTGCGTTACTGAGGGCAAACGGTTTTGATATTTTCTCCACAAATCGAGGCTATCTGATGCAGGGGCAGACGGAGACAACCCGTGTATTTAAAGTGTATCATGCGGATGAAGATGTGGAGAAGGAACTTACCACCATTGTAGACTTAGGCGGAACTATTGTGGATGTATTTGTATATCATAAAGTATATGGCGTGCTTCGGGCAGATATGAATATCAAATCCCGCATGGACATCCGGCGTTACATGGAAGAAATTGCGACAGGAAAGTCGAGCCTTCTTAAGAATGTAACTTCAGGATATCATTATCATACGATCCGGGCAGAGAGTAAGGAAATACTGGATATCATTCAGGAGGAACTACAAAAAGCAGGATTTCTTGCAAAACTGCAGGATTATGAGCCGGTAGATTTCTGGAAGCAGGAGCAGGCATAAATTTGACACACATTATATAGAAATGATATACTTTTCTCGTTGTGAAAATGACATTCGCTTTAAAAACGGAAGGAATCGAGAAAAAAGGGGGGATACATCATGAGTGATGAATTTTTTAATCAGGATGGAACCGGACATGTGACGGATCAGACATCAGATACAGGCATGTATAGTGCACCGGAATCACAGACATACAGTGCGCCGGAACCTGATGTGCAGTCAGAGGCACAAAGCGTGCAGCAGGAGACTTTTAATCAGGGAGCAGCACAGGAAGAATCTGTAAATCAGAATTATGGCAGTTCCGATATGTACAATAGCCAGCAGAGATATGGCGATGCCAATATGTACGGTCAGGATATGTACAACAGTCAGCAGCGTTATGGAAACCAGACATATAACAATCAGAACACTTACAGTGGACAGAACGGATACAATAATACCAACGGGTATAATAACCAGCAGTACAATAATGGAAATGCTTATCAGCAGCCGGTATACGGGCAGGCAACACAGAAACAGAAGGGAGATTCCATCGGATTTGGTATTGCTTCTCTGATTCTTGGTATTGCCTCCATCTTTTTGTTTGCATGTTGCGTAAACTATATTCTTGCGATTCTTGCAATTATCTTTGGTATTGTGCAGATTGTTACCAATAAGAGAAAGGGACTCGCAATCGGAGGTATTGTGACAGCAGGAATTTCTATTGTGATTGCAACACTTATGTGGTTATTTGGATTTTCGCTTGCAGGACAATTAGAGGATCCGTCTTCACCATTGTACAAATATTACGAAGAGTACATGGATGAGTATACAAGCGAGTATGAAGATTATATGTAATATGAGATAAGGTTACTAGGAAGGATAACTTATGAGTGGATATTTGATTAAAGATACAACCAAAGAGGAACGCATTGCACTCATACGTTCCTGGCAGGAACCGGATGACTGTGTGGAAGGAAGCGGGATTGATCTGTTTGATATGTATGATGCATACATCAAAGGTGAGAAAGAAATTTCCCAGATCAACGCAGAATTTCAGGCCAGCTACGTCAAAAGTGAGGAAAGCATGGAACGACCGGAAGAAGAATACAGTTCCACATCCGGCGAGATTATGAAACTGAAACAAATGCTGGATGATGGCATTCTCACGGAAGATGAGTTTGCTGCAGCAAAGAAAAGAGTATTAGGATTATAAGAAAAAGATGAAATAAAGAGATCCCGCTTTTGAAAAAAAGCGGGATTTTTTAACGATTAAATGCCAATAGCTCAGGAACAACTGGTATTGTCCAGACGAACCGAATCCAAAATTGACATCAATTCATTTTCATAAGTATCCCACCAGCTTTCCGTGTCAATTGTCGAGGCAATCAGTGTATGATTCGTGTCACCGAAAATCACGAAACTCCAGATCGGGGATTTATCATAGTAACATACTTCTGCGCTTTTTCCGGAAAGGGTAACATATTTTGTTTCAAGCCCTGTTCCGCATAGACCAAAGGTAGAAGAATAGCCAATTTCCACATAGCCGCTTTTCGCATCGTCAGGACGAATCTGAATACCATAGTCGCATGTGGTTAGTTTCTCATCGTCTACATTTCGCATGATATAACTCCAGCCTTTTGGAAGAGACAGGCAGATGGTTCCACAAGGACCGGATTGAGTGATTTCCTCTAATGGATCATTTTGGCTTTCTGTGGAATCCAAAGTCTTTTCTATCGGTGGGTCTATCAGATCATTTTCTGTTTCCGGTGTATTGGATGTACCACAGGCGGTCAATAGAAGGCTGATGGTTAATAAAGCTGCAACATATAATTTTTTCATAAGCAAATCCTCCCTATATGATTTTCCTGTCATTTTTATAGTGTCATTTGCGGAGAATTTTGTTGCATGAAAAATCATCAGACTTGTATGTAAAATAAAATGTAAATGTCGGAAATTATTTTTGTGTGCTCTCAACGGATTCTGTAGAAGAAACTGTATCGTTATCATTTTTTCCCGAACCAGAAGAAAAAGCAAATCCTACAATAATAAGCAGAACAAGTGCGCAGGCAATGGCACTGCCAATGTACACATTTTTTTTTGATGTTTTTCTGGAAATGACAGGGTGAAGTTTTTCATCTTCTGGAACCTGTTTTAATATACCATGTGCAAGAAGGTAAGACACATCTTCACGTTGGTAAGTACGTATTGCACGGTTGAAAGTTTCCACTGTGATTTCCGGTTTGTTAATTTCTTTTTTCCCATAGAAAATTTTTCGCAGTACACAAAAAGTTCATACTCTTGTTTTCATCTGGTGCAGATATTATAATTATTTAATAAAAACTAAATATATGAGGAGATAGCGATGAGATTATTGATTAAGCAGAGAGTGTTTTCATGGACGGACACATATGATGTATATGATGAAAATGAAAATCGAAAGTATTTTGTAAAAACCGAAATGTTTCGTATGGGACATCAGATTCATGTGTACGATGCAGCAGGAAATGAAATCGGAATGATCAAGCAGAGAGTGTTTACTCTTTTGCCTTGCTTTGATATTGAGATTGGTGGCAGGGAGATGGGAAGCATCCAGAAGGAATTTACTTTTTTCAAACCACGGTATGAAATCGATTATAACGGATGGCGGTGTGAAGGTGATTTTATGAATTGGAATTATGATGTCTATGCGGCATGTAGTGTGGTCATCCATATCTCAAAAGAATTGTTCCACTGGGGAGATACTTATGTATTGGATATCATGAATCCACAGGATGAAATTCCGGCCCTTATGCTTGCCGTTGCGATTGATGCAGCCAACTGTTCGCAGGGAAATTAAAGTGGTGTGACAACTGTGTGACCGTTGTGTGTTATGCTAATTTTAGTTTATAAATATAGCTATATTGGGAGTGTAAATATTTAAAAAATTATTTTTAAATACAGGGAAAATTTCACACAATGAAACGAGACTTAAAATTAAATATGAGCCATTTGGATGCAATTTCCCGAAAGGTTCAAAGTTACATAGACGCGATGGAAGCTGTGGGACTGGCGGCAAGAAAATTTGAACAGACCATCAAAGACCAGGACAGTGATGCCTATAACAAGCTGAGTGAACAGTGGGAGACAAATGTATGGGAAAATGAAACCGCGATGATGCGCGTGGACAGAAACGACATCTGGTGGAATTACAAGCAGATAGAGGGAGAGGCTACCAGTTTTGACTGGATAGTGCAGGATACAGGAAGCACACCGGCAACCTACAAGCGACTGTTTATTCCCAATCCATTTAGCAGCGACGAAGAAAATGAAGCGAAAAAATCTGCACAGCAACAGGAAGAAGATGCGATAGAAGGAGAATTGAGATTAGTCGGAGAATACGAAGCTGGTTTAACGTGAAGAATTGATAAAAATAAGATGTGGGAATCATATTTTGATAGAGAATCCGGGTGGTATTGTATTGGAAATCCAATATTAGAAGTTAGAGATTTTTAATAAGCTTGAAAACGGAGACTTGACATCCGCCAAAAACCTTACTATACTTAGTTGCAAAGGCAAAAAACGAAGACGAAGACAGTAACTGTAATGCGAACGTCACAGAGAGCCGGAGAAGTTATCAAGGATAATTTTAGACAGGTGGAAGCCGGTACAAGTAATCTTACAGTGAACATCACTTCCGAGTTGCGGACCGAAATCGTAAAGATGAGAGTAGAGTCCGACGTATTTTCCACGTTACGGAAACGAAGTATGCAAATCTTTTGTATGTATGGCAGACAGAGATTTAAGTACATGGTAATCAGGTGGTATAACGTGTCCCCCGCGTCCTAATTACAAGGATGTCGGGGGTTTTTTAGATTTTAGTATTTCAGGAGGCAAATATGTATAACAAAGTTGATACCAACATGAACTTTGTCGAGCGCGAGAAAGAAACTGAAAAATTCTGGCGTGAGAATGACATTTTTAAGAAATCTATGGAGAACCGCAAGGAAGGAGAGACTTACACCTTCTATGACGGACCACCAACTGCAAACGGAAAGCCACATATCGGACACGTTCTGACACGTGTTATTAAGGATATGATTCCTAGATATCAGACGATGAAGGGCAAATATGTTCCTCGTAAGGCAGGCTGGGATACCCACGGTCTTCCGGTAGAACTTGAAGTTGAGAAAATGCTCGGACTTAACGGTAAGGAGCAGATTGAAGAGTATGGTATGGAGCCTTTCATCAAGAAATGTAAGGAATCCGTATGGAAATACAAAGGAATGTGGGAGGATTTCTCAGGGACTGTTGGTTTCTGGGCTGATATGGATAACCCATATGTCACATATGATGACAACTTTATCGAGTCTGAGTGGTGGGCACTCAAGACAATCTGGGACAAGAAGCTTTTATACAAGGGATTTAAGATCGTACCTTACTGCCCTCGTTGTGGAACTCCGCTTTCTTCCCAGGAGGTTGCACAGGGATACAAGACAGTTAAGGAACGTTCTGCAATCGTTCGCTTCAAGGTTGTCGGGGAAGATGCTTACTTCCTCGCATGGACCACAACACCGTGGACACTTCCAAGTAATGTGGCTCTTTGTGTGAACCCGGATGATACTTATATTAAGGTAAAGGCAGCAGATGGTTACACATACTATCTGGCAGAGGCACTTGCTGATAAGGTACTTTCTCCACTTGCAAAGGAGGAAGGACAGAAAGCTTACGAAGTACTTGAGACATACAAAGGTAAAGATCTTGAGTATAAGGAATATGAGCCGCTTTATGATTGTGCAAAGACAGTTGCCGACAAGCAGCACAAGAAAGGCTTTTTCGTAACATGCGATACTTATGTTACTATGACAGACGGTACTGGTATCGTTCATATCGCACCTGCATTTGGTGAGGATGATGCCAATGTCGGACGCAATTATGATCTGCCATTCGTACAGTTTGTAAACGGAAAAGGTGAGTTGACCGAGGAAACTCCATTTGCCGGATTATTTGTAAAGAAAGCAGACCCGGAAGTTTTGAAAGATTTGGATGCAAGAGGACAGTTATTCGATGCTCCAAAGTTTGAACATGAGTATCCACACTGCTGGAGATGTGATACACCTCTGATCTACTACGCAAGAGAGTCATGGTTTATCAAGATGACTGCGGTACGTGATGATCTGGTTGCTAATAATAAGACGGTAAACTGGATTCCAAAGTCCATCGGTGAAGGACGTTTCGGAAACTGGCTGGAGAATATTCAGGACTGGGGTATCTCCCGTAACCGTTACTGGGGAACTCCACTCAATATCTGGGAGTGTGAAGGCTGCGGATGTCAGGAATCTATCGGAAGCCGCGCTGAGTTAGCAGAGCGTTCCGGCAACCCTGACGCAGCCAAGGTGGAACTTCACCGTCCATATATTGACCAGGTTACATTTAAGTGTAATAAATGTGGTGGCACAATGAAGCGTGTACCGGAAGTTATCGACTGCTGGTTCGATTCCGGAGCAATGCCATTTGCACAGCATCATTACCCGTTTGAGAACAAGAATCTGTTCGAGCAGCAGTTCCCGGCACAGTTTATTTCTGAGGCTGTTGACCAGACACGTGGATGGTTCTACTCTCTGATGGCGGAGTCAACCTTGTTATTCAACAAGGCGCCTTATCAGAACGTTATCGTTCTTGGACATGTACAGGATGAGAACGGACAGAAGATGAGTAAGTCCAAGGGAAATGCAGTAGATCCGTTTGATGCACTGGAGAAGTATGGTGCAGATGCAATCCGCTGGTATTTCTACATCAACAGTGCACCATGGCTTCCTAACCGTTTCCACGGTAAGGCTGTACAGGAAGGACAGCGTAAGTTCATGGGAACGCTGTGGAACACTTATGCATTCTTTGTACTGTATGCAAATATTGATAATTTTGATGCAACAAAATATACATTGGATTATGACAAATTAAGTGTTATGGATAAGTGGCTTTTGTCCAAGCTGAATTCTGCAGTAGCAGCAGTGGATGACAACCTTGGAAATTATCGTATTCCGGAAGCTGCCCGTGCACTCGAAGAGTTCGTTGATGATATGAGTAACTGGTATGTACGTCGTTCCCGTGAGCGTTTCTGGGCGAAAGGAATGGAGCAGGACAAGATCAATGCTTACATGACATTATATACTGCGCTGGTTACCATCTGTAAGGCCGCAGCACCAATGATTCCATTTATGACTGAGGATATTTACCGTAATCTGGTATGTTCGATTGATCCTTCCGCACCGGAAAGTATTCATTTATGTGACTTCCCGAAGGTCGATGAGAAGATGATCGATAAGGATCTCGAGAAGGCAATGGATGAGGTACTCAAAATTGTTGTTATGGGTCGTGCATGCCGTAACAGTGCAAACATCAAGAACCGTCAGCCAATTGGCCAGATGTATGTGAAGGCACCGGAAGTACTCAGTGATTTTTATGTCAATATTATTGCGGATGAGTTGAATGTAAAGAAGGTTACATTTACCGATGATGTCAGCAACTACACCGATTATCAGTTCAAACCGCAGCTTCGTACAGTAGGACCAAAGTATGGTAAATATTTGAAACAGATTCAGGCTGCACTTGCAGAGCTGGATGGAAACAAGGCGATGGCAGAACTGAAAGCAAACGGTTGTCTGAAACTTGACAGTGTGAGTGATGAGGTTGTATTATTAGAAGAGGATTTGCTCATTACCATGACACAGGCAGAAGGATTTGTAACGGAAGGCGATAATTACGTTACCGTTGTTATGGACACGAAATTAACTCCGGAACTGATTGAGGAAGGATTTGTCCGTGAATTGATTAGTAAGATTCAGACGATGAGAAAAGAGGCTGGATTCGAAGTTATGGATCATATTGCAGTATCTTATACCGCAGATGAGAAGGTAACTGGTATTTTCGAGAAGTATGGAGATGAGATTCGTTCCGAGGTACTTGCCGATAAGATTACAGCAGGAACATTAACCGGATACGAGAAAGAATGGAGTATCAATGGCGAGAAAGTAACACTTGCTGTAGAAAAACAATAGAATATATGGGGGCAAAGCAAATCGCTTCGCTCCCTTTTTCTTTTTGTAATGAGAAATTTTCTTAAAGTTTATGTAGAAACAATGTAAAAGTATCATAGAGGAGGATGAGCATGAGAGATAAAGTGTTCAGTAAAAAGGAATTTATCAAAGCAGTTACCGAAAACGTGAAGACCATGTATCGTAAGACTTTGAAAGAAGCAAGCCAGCAGGAAATCTTCCAGGCAGTTTCTCTTGCAGTAAAAGATATTATCATGGATGAATGGATGGCAACGCAGCAGGTTATCGAGCATGATGATCCAAAGACCGTGTACTATATGTCCATGGAGTTTTTGATGGGCCGTGCTTTGGGAAATAACCTGATCAATCTTTGTGCATACAAAGAAGTGAAGGAAGCATTAGAAGAAATCGGTCTTGATATCAGTGTCATCGAGGATCAGGAACCGGATCCGGCACTTGGTAATGGTGGTTTGGGCCGTCTGGCAGCCTGCTTTATGGATTCGCTTGCAACACTTGGTTATGCAGCATATGGATGTGGTATCCGCTATCGTTATGGTATGTTCAAGCAGCAGATTATTGATGGATTCCAGGTAGAGGTACCGGATAACTGGTTAAAAGATGGATATCCATTTGAACTGCGCAGACCGGAGTACTGTTACGAGATCAAGTTTGGAGGACACGTAGAGCAGCTTCCGTCTGAAGATGGTCAGCTTTCTTTCCGTCAGGTAGATTATCAGTCTGTACTGGCTGTACCATATGATATGCCAATCGTAGGATATGGCAACCATGTAGTAGATTCTCTTATGATCTGGGATGCACAGCCAAAGGAAGAGTTCAGTCTGGATTCTTTTGACCGTGGAGATTACGATCAGGCAGTGGAGCAGGAGAATCTTGCCCGCAATCTTGTTGAAGTATTATATCCAAATGACAACCATGTAAAAGGTAAGGAACTTCGCTTAAAGCAGCAGTACTTCTTCGTATCTGCAAGTATCCAGCGTGCGCTTGCAAGATTCAAAAAGCATCATAGTGATCTGCATGATCTGCCAAAGAAAGTGACATTCCAGATGAATGATACACATCCAACGGTTGCAGTCGCAGAGTTGATGCGTATTCTTGTGGACGAAGAGAGACTTTCCTGGGATGAGGCATGGGATATTACCACACATTGTGTTGCTTACACAAACCATACGATTATGGCAGAGGCTCTTGAAAAGTGGCCAATTGACATTTTCCAGAGATTACTTCCTCGTGTATATCAGATCGTAGAAGAAATCAACCGTCGTTTTGTACTTGAAATCCAGAACCGCTATCCGGGAAATGAGGAGAAAATCCGCAAGATGGCAATCCTCTATGATGGACAGGTAAAGATGGCAAATATGGCAATCGTTGCAGGTTACTCTGTTAATGGTGTAGCAAGACTTCATACAGAAATTCTTGAGAAACAGGAGCTTAGGGACTTCTATGAGATGTTTCCGGAGAAGTTCAATAATAAGACAAATGGTATTACACAGAGACGTTTCCTTGCACATGCGAACCCATTGCTTTCCGACTGGATAACCAAACATGTTGGAAAAGAGTGGATTACCGATCTGTCAAAGGTTTCCGGACTGATTCTTCTGGCAAAGGATCCAAAGGCACAGGAAGAGTTTATGGAAATCAAGCATCAGAACAAAATACGTCTTGCAAAATATATCAAAGAGCACAATGGTATCGATGTAGATCCAAATTCTATTTTCGATATTCAGGTAAAGCGTTTGCATGAATACAAGCGTCAGCTGATGAATATTTTACATGTTATGTATCTGTACAATCAGTTAAAGGCAAATCCAAATATGGATTTCTATCCAAGAACATTCATTTTTGGTGCAAAGGCAGCAGCCGGATATCGTACAGCGAAAAAGACGATCAAGCTGATCAACTCCGTTGCAGATGTGATCAACAACGATCCATCCATCAATGGTAAGATTAAAGTTGTATTTATCGAAGATTACCGAGTATCCATCGCAGAGTGGATCTTTGCCGCGGCTGATGTCAGCGAGCAGATTTCAACTGCAAGTAAAGAAGCATCCGGAACCGGTAATATGAAGTTCATGTTAAATGGCGCAATTACAATCGGAACCATGGATGGAGCTAACGTTGAGATGTACGAGGAAGTTGGCGCAGACAATATCTTTATCTTTGGTATGAGTGCAGAAGAAGTTATTGCACATGAGAACAACAGGGATTACAATCCGGTGGATATCTACAATAATGATCCGGAAATCCGCCAGGTACTCAACCAGCTTGTCGATGGAACTTATTCGCAGAACGATCGTGAACTTTTCCGCGAACTTTATAATTCACTGTTAAATCCACAGCAGGGACAGGTGGCAGACCGTTACTTTATTCTTGCTGACTTCCGTGCATATGCAAATGCACAGAAGAAGATTTCTGCATATTACCAGAACAAGAGCGCATGGGCAAAATCAGCAATTTTAAATGTTGCACATGTAGGAAAATTCTCATCTGACAGAACGATTCAGGAATATGTAGATGATATTTGGAAACTGGATAAGATCACTGTAAATATGTCAGGATTTTAAAATGGAAAATAATGTGATGAACAATCAGTCAGTAGCCGGGGAACATGGAATCTCCGGCTACTGGCTTAAAATGATAGCTGTGATTACAATGCTTATTGATCATTCGGCTGCCACGATACTGGAACGTATTTTGGTACAGATGCCGTCCTGGGCACCGGTCACAGTGGACAACTGTGAACAGTGGTACCGACTGGATCTGCTGTTGCGCGGAATCGGAAGGATGGCTTTTCCAATTTATTGCTTTTTGCTTGTCGAGGGATTCCATTATACACACAGCCGCAGAAAGTATGCGGCTCGTATGTTTGTTTTTGCTTTGATTTCGGAAGTCCCATTTGATATGGCGCTGAATCAGAGTGTGCTGGAATTATCCTATAACAATGTGTTTTTTACATTGTTTCTCGGACTTCTGGTAATTATGGCGGCAGACCGGGTGATGGAACGTTTTTCTTCAGACAATCTGACAAGTGAAATCGGACGGATTATTTTTCTTGTAGTGATTGGAATGGTGGGATGTGCACTTGCTTCCTATGTGATTTCCTGCGATTACGGAGCAAGCGGTGTGATTGCGATTTATATCATGTATTTATTGCGGAGCAAACGGGAGTTGGGATTTGCGCTGGCGGTCGTTTCACTTGGTGTGTTTTCCGGTGAATTGGAATTGCTGGCATTACTCATGCTGATTCCTCTGCATTTTTATAATGGAACAAGAGGAAAACAGCACAAGTATTTCTTCTATGCTTTCTATCCGCTGCATTTGCTTTTGTTGGCGCTGATTGCATGGGGATTGGGCTTAGGTATTTAACTTAGAAAGCTTGCCTTTTTGGGGTGTTAAACGTATAATGGAGACAGCGTTTTTAAGAGAGAAAGGAAGCTGTTTCATGGCATTTGCACATCTTCACACTCATACGGAATATTCCCTTTTAGATGGTTCCAACAAAATAAAAGAATATGTAGCCCGGGTCAAAGAGCTGGGGATGAACAGTGCGGCGATTACGGATCATGGTGTGATGTACGGAGTGGTGGAATTTTATAAGACGGCAAAGGCTGCTGGCATCAATCCGATTATCGGCTGTGAGGTTTATGTGGCTCCCAATTCCCGTTTTGACCGGGAGGCAAGTCATGGGGAGGATCGATACTATCATTTGATTCTCCTTGCGGAAAATAACAAGGGTTATGCGAACCTTATGAAGATTGTTTCAATAGGATTTACTGAAGGCTATTATTACCGGCCAAGGGTGGATTTTGAGACACTTGAGAAGTATCACGAGGGGCTGATCTGTCTGTCAGCCTGTCTTGCCGGAGAAATTCCCCGTTATATTGTTCGTGGCTTTTATGAAGAGGCGAAGGAAATTGCCAAAAAGTATGTGAACTGTTTTGGAAAGGATAATTTCTTCCTTGAGTTGCAGGATCACGGAATCTCAGACCAGAAGCTTGTCAATCAGCAGCTGCTTCGGATGAGCCAGGAGCTTGGAATCGGGCTTGTGTGTACAAACGATGTGCATTACACATACGAAGAGGATGTGGAGGCACACGATGTACTGCTTTGCATTCAGACCGGAAAGAAAATTACGGATGAGGACCGTATGCGCTACGAGGGAGGTCAGTTCTTTGTAAAAAGCGAGGAACAGATGCGGGCACTTTTTCCATATGCACAGGAGGCTGTGGACAATACGCAAAAGATTGCTGACCGCTGTCAGGTAACGTTAGAGTTTGGAAATTATAAGATCCCAAAATACGAAGTGCCGGAAGGCTATGCATCGGCCAGTGAATTTTTGCGGGCACTATGTGACAAGGGTTTTGCGGAAAAATACACGAATAATGCATCCTATACAAAGGAACAGTGTGACGCCATCTATAAGGATATGGAATATGAACTTGGCATTATAGAGACCATGGGATTTGTGGAATATATCCTTATTGTGTGGGATTATATCAACTGGGCAAAGACACATGACTGCTGGGTAGGTCCGGGACGAGGTTCCGGTGCCGGAAGCCGTGTATGTTACTGTACAGGAATCACGAATATCGATCCGGTGCGTTACAATCTTCTGTTTGAGCGGTTCCTGAATCCGGAACGTGTATCCATGCCGGATATCGACGTGGACTTCGAGTATGCGGAGCGATCCCGCGTAATCGAATATGTAGCAGAAAAATACGGAAAAGATTCTGTGACACAGATTGTGACATTCGGTACTATGGCAGCGAGAGGAGTCATCAAGGCAGTAGGGAAAGCGCTTGATTTTCCGTATGCAGAGATGGATCGGCTGGCAAAGATGGTGCCGATGGAACTGAATATGACGATCGACCGGGCACTTCAGGTAAATCCGGAATTTCGCAGCGTCTATGAGGGAGATGTGCGGATGCATGAACTCATTGATATGGCAAAGCGTCTGGAAGGACTGCCGAACCATACTTCCGTGCATGCAGCAGGTGTCGTGATCTATCCGGGGGTTGCAAGCGATTATGTGCCGCTTGGCAGAGCGAGCGATGGCAGCCCGACGGCAGAGTATAATATGGTGCAGTTAGAGGAACTGGGCCTTTTGAAGATGGACTTTCTGGGGCTTCGGACCCTGACGGTACTCAAAGATGCGGTAAAAAATGTAAAGGCATCCAAAGGAATTGAGATTGATATCGATCACATTGATTTGAATGATAAAGAAGTACTGGATTTCATCGGTTCCGGAAAGACTCAGGGGGTGTTCCAGCTGGAGTCTGCGGGAATGCAGAACTTTATGAAGGAATTAAAACCACAGAATTTCGAGGACATTGTAGCCGGAATTTCTTTGTACCGGCCGGGGCCAATGGATTTTATTCCAAACTATATCAAGGGAAAGAATAATAAGGATACGATTTCCTATGTGACGCCGGAACTGGAGTCGATTCTTGAACCGACCTACGGATGTATCGTCTATCAGGAGCAGGTTATGCAGATTGTGCAGAAACTTGCCGGTTATACGATGGGACAGGCAGATAATATCCGCCGTGCCATGAGTAAGAAAAAGCAGTATGTCATTGATGCCGAACGGCAGAGCTTTGTGTATGGAGATGAAACGCGTGGTATTAAGGGCTGCGTGGCAAATGGAATTGATGAAAAGGCTGCCAACAGTATTTACGATTCCATGGTAGATTTCGCAAAGTATGCGTTTAATAAGTCTCATGCGGCAGCTTATGCGGTCATTTCCGTACAGACCGCATGGTTAAAATATTATTATCCGGTAGAATTTATGGCAGCCCTTATGACGTCTGTCATTGACAACTCGGCAAAAGCTGCAGAGTATTTGTTCCACTGCAAGGATATGGGAATCCAGGTACTGCCACCGGACATTAATGTGGGACGTGGCGAGTTTACCGCAGAAGGAGAAAATGTCCGCTATGGACTCTATGCGATCAAAGCTTTGGGACGTCCGGTCATTGATAAAATTATCGAAGAACGCGAGCTGGGAGGACCATACCGCACATTGCAGGATTTCATTGAGCGTACCGCGGAGAGGGATGTTAACAAGCGTGCCATTGAAAATCTGATCAAGGCGGGGGCGTGTGACAGTCTCGACGGAACGAGAAAGCAGATGACCATGGTCTATGCATCAATCGTGGATCAGGTGGTACATCAGAAAAAAAATACGATGTCTGGGCAGATGAGCCTGTTTGATCTGGTATCGGAGGAAGATAAAAAAGATTACGAAGTGCAGTATCCGAATGTGGGTGAGTTTGATAAAGAGATGCTTCTGGGATTCGAAAAAGAAGTGCTCGGCATTTATCTCAGCGGACATCCGCTCGAAGAGTACATGGATAAAATGAAAAAAAGCGTCACTGCAAATGCGCTGGATTTCATCCGTGAGGAAGAGACCGGTGCTGTCAAAGTGCAGGACAATGCACATGTGATCGTTGGTGGAATCATCACGGCAAAGACCGTGAAATTTACCAGAAATAATAAGGCGATGGCATTCATTACGGTGGAGGATCTGACCGGGAATGTGGAAGTTATCATATTTCCAAAAGATTATGAGAGATACAGCCGCTTTTTGAATGAAGATGCGAAGGTGTTTGTTGTCGGGCATGCCACGGTAGAGGATGAGCAGAATGGTAAAATTATCTGCGAGCGCATCATTCCGTTTGACGATACACAAAGAGAAATCTGGCTCCAGTTCCCGACAAAAGAGGAGTATCTGTCGCAGGAGCAGGAACTGATGGCAAAACTTCACGATTCCGATGGAAACGATGAGATCGTCATTTATGTGGCCAATCCGAAAGCAGTAAAAAGGCTGGGAAGAAACCTTACCGTTTGCGCAAATTCGGAGCTTTTGACCACTTTGACGAATTTTCTTGGCAAAAAAAATGTAAAAGTTATTGAAAAAAGCATTGAAAACCGCGCCTAATAAGTATAGAATAAAACAGATTAAGGGAATTGATTATTATTTAATATATGGAGGATGTAACGATGGCAAAAGAGATAAACACAATTGGTGTTCTTACCAGTGGTGGAGATGCACCAGGAATGAATGCAGCAATTCGTGCTGTAGTAAGACAGGCTCTTTTCAAAGGAAAAAAAGTAAAAGGAATTAAGAGAGGCTATGCAGGACTTCTGAACGAAGAGATTATCGACATGGATGCCAAGAGTGTATCCGATACAATCTCTCGTGGTGGTACCATTTTACAGACAGCCCGTTGCATGGAGTTCGTTACTCCGGAAGGTCAGCAAAAAGGTGCTGAGATTTGTAAGAAACATGGCATTGATGCAATCGTAGTCATCGGTGGTGATGGTTCATTCAAGGGTGCACAGAAGTTAGCTGCACTTGGAATCAATACAATCGGTGTTCCGGGAACAATCGATCTGGATATTGCATGTACCGATTATACAATTGGATTTGATACCGCTGTCAATACTGCTATGGAAGCAATTGACAAGGTTCGTGATACATCTACTTCCCATGAGAGATGTTCCATTATTGAGGTTATGGGACGTGGCGCAGGACATATCGCATTATGGTGTGGTCTTGCAAATGGAGCAGAGGAAGTATTACTTCCTGAGAAATATGATTATGATGAGCAGCGACTGATCGACCAGGTTGTCAATGCACGTAAGAATGGAAAGCAGCATTACATTATCATCAATGCTGAGGGAATCGGACATTCACAGAGCATGGCAAAGAGAATTGAGGAAGCTACAGGTATCGAGACCCGTGCTACCATTCTTGGACATATGCAGCGTGGTGGAAGCCCAACATGTAAGGATCGTGTATATGCAACAACTATGGGTGCTATGGCAGTTGATCTTCTTTGTGAGGGCAAGAGCAACCGTTTAATTGCACACAAGGGTGGCGCATTTGTTGATTTCGATATCGACGAAGCACTTGCAATGAAAAAAGGTGTTGACGAGTATATGTATCAGATTTCTAAATCTCTGGTTTAATCATTTGTCGATGCGGGGCAGTCGGGTTTCCGACTGTCCCTTTTTTATGCCTTATGACTTATGCAGATGCCCCGATGATGAAATCGTCGTATTTTTATGGCACCTGCACCTTAAAAGGAGGAGAAAACCACGTATGATCACAAGTACATCCAATCAGCAGATGAAAAACCTCACTGCTTTGATAAAAAAAGCGAGGGAGCGCAAAAAGCAGAATGCTTTTGTTGTGGAAGGCATCAAGATGTTCTTAGAAGCTCCGAAAGAGTGGCTGATAAGTGTCTATGTTTCCGAAAGTTTTTTACAGGAGGAAGAACATAAAAAACTTTTGCAGGAGTATACGTATGAAGTCGTTGCGGATGCTGTTTTTCGCAGTGTATCCGATACGCAGACACCACAGGGGATTCTTGCGGTAGTTAAGATTCCGAAGTATGAACTTTCCGACATGCTTTGTGGGGAAAAGACACATTTACTGATTCTGGAAAGTGTTCAGGACCCGGGCAATCTTGGAACGATGGTGCGGACCGGAGAGGGTGCCGGTATCAGTGGAATTATTATGAATCGCACCACGGTGGATTTGTTTAATCCAAAGACAATTCGTTCTACGATGGGAAGTATTTACCGTATGCCTTATTATATTGTGGATGACCTTGAAGAGACGCTTACCATGTTGCAGGGAAAGGGCGTGCATCTGTACGCTGCGCATTTGAAAGGAACTGCAATGTACGATGCTTTTGATTATACGAAAGCGTGTGGATTCCTGATCGGCAACGAAGGAAACGGTCTGAGCAAGGAAATTGCAGATTGCGCAGATACTTATATCCGCATCCCGATGGAGGGAAAAGTGGAATCTTTAAATGCGGCCATTTCTGCAACGCTTTTAATGTATGAGTGCAATCGTCAGAGGAGGAAGAAGTAATGAAAATCTGGTTCAAATTGTGGACAGACACGAGACTTGTGAAGTCCGAAACCATTGAGATAGAAGATGACGATACACGCACCCACAAAATTTTCCGGGCTTTGGAGGAAGCATGCCTTCGGTTTGACCTTGGAAAACCAATCTGGTTAGATGCCAATGTCAAGGAATTTCAGAGACGGTCAAAGACACGATTCGGAAAAGATAATTTTGTGGAAGAGATTGATTTTGATTATATGGAAATGCAGGTGCTGGAAGAAGATTAGAGAGCCTGTACAGAAACTTAAGATTTTCTAAAATATGGCAGCCATTGCTTATTTTATGCTGTAAATATGGTATAATAAATAAGAATGGAGGGGACATATGGATACAACACAGATTTTGAATGAAGACATTGACAGTTGGGAGACTGCCATGTTTTTGTACAATTCCGCGTTGAAGGAAGTTGGCACGAAGCTGGATATTCTCAACGATGAGTTTGTACACATACATAAGTATAATCCGATAGAATACATTAAGAAGCGTATTAAGACACCAGAGAGTATCGTTAAGAAACTCAAACGTGACAATTATGAAGTCACAATTGAAAATATGGTTAAGTACATTAAAGATATCGCGGGAATCCGCATCGTATGTTCATTTACCTCGGATATCTATCGTCTGGCAGAGATGATCGGAAAGCAGAACGACCTGACCGTCGTATCCATTAAGGATTACATCAAGCATCCGAAGGCCAGCGGATATAAAAGTTTTCATATGCAGGTATCGTTGCCGATTTTTTTATCGGATCGCGTGGTAGATACAATGGTGGAAATTCAGATCCGAACCATTGCCATGGATTTCTGGGCAAGCCTGGAACATAAAATTTATTACAAATTCGAGGGAAATGCACCGGATTATATCAGCCGGGACTTGAGGGAATGTGCAGAAATCGTATCGAATCTGGATGCAAAGATGCTTCAACTGAACACGGCAATTCTTGCTGAGAAGGCAAAAATGGAGGAAGAAAAGAAACTTCAGAGTGAGGCTTCAGAAGAAAGTAAATAATGATATGAAAAAGACTGTAGGACATTGTGGTTTCTACAGTCTTTCTTTTGTTGCATAGGAAAATCCTTTTATTGCAAATGGAATGCAGAAATGCTACTATAATCCTATGGGATTCCTATGGAAAACGGAATCCGAAGATGAAAGGAGAAAATAAAATGAGTGAATATAGAATGGGGACAAAATGCGTACAGGCAGGATATACACCGGGAAACGGAGAACCAAGACAGATTCCGATTGTACAGTCTACGACTTTTAAATACAGCACAAGTGAAGATATGGGAAAATTGTTTGATTTAGAGGCAGAAGGATATTTTTACAGTCGTCTGCAGAATCCTACGAATGATCTTGTGGCAGCAAAGATTGCAGAGATGGAAGGCGGTACTGCAGCCATGCTTACATCATCCGGACAGGCAGCAAATTTTTTTGCAATGTTTAACATCTGTGAATGTGGAGATCATATCGTAGCTTCTTCCTCTATTTATGGAGGTACTTTTAACCTGATCGCTGTGACGATGGCGAAGATGGGAATTACAGCAACATTCGTATCACCGGATGCAACGGAAGAAGAGCTGAATGCGGCATTTCAGCCGAATACCAAGCTGATGTTTGGTGAGACCATTGCAAACCCGGCACTGACCGTTCTGGATATTGAGCTTTTTGCAAAAGTGGCACATGAGCATGGAGTACCGCTGATCGTGGATAACACATTCCCGACACCGGTAAACTGCCGTCCATTCGAATGGGGCGCAGATATTGTCACACATTCTACAACAAAGTATATGGACGGACATGGCGCTGCATTAGGCGGAGCAATCGTAGATAGTGGACGATTTGACTGGATGGCACATGCAGACAAATATCCGGGACTTTGTACACCGGATGAGAGCTATCATGGAATTACCTATGCAGAAAAATTTGGAAAAGAGGGTGCTTTTATCACAAAATGTACCTCACAGCTGATGCGGGATTTTGGTTCCATGCAGTCACCGTACAATGCATTTATTCTCAATCTTGGTTTGGAATCATTGCATGTGCGTATGCCAAAGCATGTGGAGAACGGACAGGCCGTGGCTGAATTTTTGGAAAAGCATCCAAAAGTTGCCTATGTTAATTATTCCGGACTTCCATCCAATAAATATTATGAGAGAGCACAGAAATACCTGCCGAACGGCGGATGCGGCGTAGTTTCCTTTGGATTAAAGGGAGGACGTGAAGCGGCTTCTACATTTATGAAGACACTGAAACTGGGCGCAATTGAGACACATGTAGCAGATGCGAGAACCTGCTGCCTCAACCCGGCCACATCGACACACAGACAGATGAATGATGAGCAGCTTAAGGAAGCAGGTGTGCCTGCAGAACTGATCCGAATCAGCCTTGGTCTTGAAGACAAGGAAGATCTGATTGCAGATATCTCCAATGCACTTGATGCAATCCAATAAGATTTCTATTTCTGATTCCGGGAGCGGTGAAAGATCGCTTCCGGAATCGCAAATCCAAAAATAATTCCAAACACAATCGCCAGAGCAATTTCAAATGTTTCAAGTCCCTTTGCGGAAAAAAGCGCGCTTTCTTTTGTGATCAGATAGTACGCGGTATAATAAATGCCTGCGCCGGGTACCAAAGGGAAAATTCCACATAATAAATATACTGTGGCAGGATTGCACCGCACAACGGCCATCGTTCTTGAAAAAACAGTCAAAATAAAAGTGGCAACCAAAGAGGCAAGCACCACATTGCCATTTAGCTGAAACAGAATATAGTATACGATCCAGCCGAGTGCGCCGGATAAACCACAGAAAACGAGTTCTTTTTTAGGTGCGCAGAACAAAAGCGCAAAAGCAATCGTTGCAATCATTGCGAACACAAATTGAATCACATATGTCATAAAGGAAAACCTCCTCCCATATAGCGGAACAGAATAATCGGAAGACCAACACCTACTGCAATACACAGTGCCGTGAGCAGTGCATCAATGAGATGAATCGTTCCGGACAGATAATCACTGTTATAAAAATCACGGATTGAAGTAGTAAAAACAATTCCCGGAACAAGTGGCATGATATCACCGATAATGATCTTGTCATAATGAATCGGAAGTCCGGTCATAAAAACGAGAATGGTCAGTACTGCCACAAGAATGCTTGCATAGATCGTCGTGAGAAAACGTGTAATGCGGTGCTTTTGGCACGCAAGGAGAAACGCTTCCTCCAGTCCACCGATGATCGTGGCAAAAAGCATGTCGAGCACATGGGTGCCGCCAAAGAGATAACAGAGACATCCGCAGGCAATCGCGCATCCGCCGATAAGCAGAGGCCTCGGATAAGAGGGAAGTTTTTTACACTCTTCCAGTCGTATATTTGCTTCGGAAATGGAGCAGGTGTGGTCACAGATATCTCTTGTCAGCTGATTTAAAGCCGCCACTTTGCCAAGATTCACACCGGAGAGAGGCACATGCCGGATCATACTGCAGGCGTCATCGCGACTTTCATTGGCGCTGGCGAAGATACCGTTCGAGAGAACGTACACGTCAAAGTCTTCGATGCCGTATGCTTCGAGTATTCGTATGAGAGAGTCTTCCACGCGGTAGAGTTCGGCGCCGCTTCGCAGCATGATGTCACCGATTTCTACGGCAAGTGTCATAATTTCTTTCGTTTGCACCATAGAATGCAGTTCCTTTCACATAATACTTGGTTGTCGGAGGCCCTTCAAAGTTGTTGTTTCCTTGCTCTGCGTGGGTGCTCTTTTTTTCAGGTTAGTTATCCAGAATTTGAATTTTCAAAAAATTCCCCACTGACTCCTTTTATGATTTCCGTCCGTTCAAGTTTCGACAAGGCACGGTCACTGTCCGTCTCTCACAGATGACGTCTGAAGTATTTTGTGACGGTCTTAGTGGTGGGGTAAAGAATACCGTGCCCACGGGTCGCATTTGCGCCCTCGTTCTACCATAGGCATATGAAGTTTTACGGTGGGCGACACAATGGAGAGTGGGCACAATAAAATTTCTGAACCCCACCACTTAGACCGGCTAAAAATGCTGAACGCATCTGTGAGAGACGGACAGTGACCGTGCCTTGTCGAAACGCGAGCCGGACAGAAAATTTGAGTCAGTGGGAAACTTCATGAAAATATCAAAATTCTGTCTAAAACCACCTGAAAAGAAGAGCACCCACGCAGAGCAGCGGCAACACGAACTTTGATACCTCACATCTACTCTTAATTTATGTCCAAAAGGAGAACCTGTCAATCATCTTTTGGCATACTTCGAAAATTTGGAATAATGCGTAAAAAAAGGTACATACTAGCACAGAAGAAAAGGAGGCGCGCATGGAACAACAAAGCAAAAAGAAACACACAGGTAATGGTGTACGCTGCTACCGTATCATATTGGGCATCGCCCTTGTCGTTATCATTGCACTGACAGGCTGGTATATGCTGTCCTGCAGCAAAAATGCAACGCCGAAGGAAGGAACGCTTGTAAAGAGCAATTGTGAATATGAAGGAAAAGCATGAAACGGTATATGTGAAAGCAGATATGAACAGTGTCTGCTACGAGCCGCAGATAAAAATCATGGATGTGATGTCGGTACAATGCAGTGATCCGGCCATTGCCGCCGGTGTAAAGAATAAAACACTATATACCTTTAAAAAGGATGTCGGAAAGAAAAAGAAGCGCATCGAGGTATTTTCCATACTGAATGTGATTGACCTGATTCTGCAGGACTATCCGAATGTGGAGGTCGTAAGTTATGGAGAACAGGATTTTGTTGTGGAATATATCGCATCTCCGATCGCACCAAAATGGAGAGAGTATTTCAAAGTGATATTGTTGTGCATTACCATTTTTTTAGGATCTGCATTTACAATTATGGCGTTTAACAATGACATTTCCATCGGGGAAGTGTTTGATCGGTTCTATGGACAGGTGATCGGGCAGAAAAAACCGACTGTGTCAGAAATTGAAATCTGTTATGGACTTGGCCTGGCAGTTGGAATTCTGGTGTTCTTTAATCATATTGGCAAAAAGAAAATTACATCAGATCCGACACCGATTCAGGTAGAAATGCGTAAGTATGAAAAAGACATTGATACCACCTTTATTGAGAATGCAGGGCGGAAAGGACATGAGCATGATGTTAATTAGCCACATACTGATAGGTCTGCTTGCAATTGCCTGTGGAATTGCTGTGTCTGCCGGAACATTTGCCTTCATTCTGGTCATTGGTGTAGTTCCGCGTATGATCAAAAAAAATAATATGGGAAATCATATTTTCGAGATTGAGAACAGCATTGTTTTCGGCGTAATGGTTGGAGCGATATTTTCTGTTTTTGAGTGGGAGGCGCGTTTCCCGATTCCGTGGATGGCGCATGTGATGGTTGCCATCTACGGTCTGGCAGCTGGAATTTTTGTCGGATGTATTGCAGTGGCGCTGGCGGAAATTTTAAATACATTTCCGATTTTGTTTCGACGGCTGTATATCAACCGGGGATTGAGCTGGGTCATGATTGCCATGGCATTTGGAAAACTGGCTGGTTCGATGTATTACTTTTTCTGTGGGTATGGCCTGCCAAAGTACTGGTAAAGCGTATGGATTGTGGTACAATAACAGACAGTAGAATATACAAAAGAGACAGGAAAAGAGGAAATATTTATGGTAACATCCATTGCACGCCAGAGTGTAATTTTAAAATGCAATATGCAAAAATCGGTATTGCTTGGTAATTATGAATTTTATTATATTGCAGGACTTTTAAAAAAATTATTTAATGTATCGGCAGATGCAGATATGGAACCGAAGGCGTTATCAGAATACCTGTTGAGTGTTGTAGATACGCTTTCTCCCAAGGATGAAAAAGAAGCGTATCTGATTAAGATGGTCAAAGGATATGAACCACTTCCGGAGCATGATGAGCAGATGAAGGAATTGTTCGCATGGGGAGAACAGGAGCCGGATCTGTGGCAGGTAAAAACGAGCTTTCATCCAACCTTGTAGGGAGCCTTTGATCCGTTTCTTTGCAGATGCCATATTGGAAGGAGCAGAGAATGAATCAAAAACAGCAGCAAATAGATCAAAAGCAGCAGGAACGAAACAAACAGTACAGCGAATATGTCAAAAAGGTAACACCTACCCATAATCTGTTGACAAATATGGGAAAAGCCTTTGTGATGGGAGGTGTAATCTGCCTTTTGGGACAGATCATTTTAAACATTGCAATGGGCGTGTTTGGAGCAAAGCAGGATGACGCGGCGTTGTGGTGCAGCCTGATACTGGTATTGCTTTCGGTAATACTTACGAGCTTTAATGTCTATGGACTTCTGGCAAACTGGGGAGGTGCTGGGGCGTTGGTTCCGATTACCGGATTTGCAAATGGTGTATGCTCATCGGCGGTAGAGTTTCAGAAAGAGGGGCAGGTATTTGGAATCGGATGCCAGATTTTTAAAATTGCAGGTCCCGTAATTTTATATGGCATTTTTTCCAGTTGGGTGCTGGGGCTGATTTACTGGATTTTAGGGATGTTTCGCATAGTTTAATTGACAGAAATAATTTGTAAAGATATAATGAGAATATCTTTACAAATTATTTATAATGATGGAGAAAACGATGACAGTTGAGCAGGTATACAAGAACATGGATAGCGATTATGCATCCGTCAAAGATCGTTTGCAGAATGATGCTCTGATTGAGAAGTTTCTCATTAAATTTCTCGCAGATGAGAGCTATGCAAATATATTCAAAAATCTGGAAGCACAGAATCTTGAAGAAGCGTTTCGTGCGGCTCATACTTTGAAGGGCGTATGCCAGAACCTTGGACTGGACCGTCTGTACAAGTCCAGCTATGATGTGACAGAAGCATTACGAAACGGAAAGAATGATGTGACCTCGGAGATGATGGAAAAGTTAGAGTCTGATTATGACATAACAGTTTCATCTATTCGTGAACTTCAATAACAGAAATTATTGGGCATTGCTTACAGCACATAAAGAATAAAAAAATCCAAACTGCACATACTTGATTTTGTAAGAATATAAGGCAATTTTAAATAAGCTGATATTCAAGGTCATGGAGGCAGTGTATGGTAAAAGAAGACGGACTTCCATTGGGACTGGGATTCGGACTTGCGATGAACGAAGATGCGATGCGAGGCTTTTCCTCTTTGGATGATGACGAAAAAAAACAGGTCATTGATGCAGCCCGAAGCATTGGTTCCAAGGAAGAAATGCAACAGTTTGTAAACAGTATTGCGGAAATTGGAAGAACAAAATAAGTGGATGAAGTGGATGAAAAATCAGTCAAAATGGTTTTAAATCCACTTCTTTTTTTCGCTTTTTTTTGCTATAATAAAAAATTGCAAAAAGACTGATGCCCTAAGGAGGAATATTATGGGGAGATATGTAGTAGATATTGATAAATATGCGACGCTGGCAAGACAGACAGCAGCAGAGGGGTGTGTTCTTGTCAAAAATGAAAATCAGACACTCCCTCTGCGCAAGGGAGATAAGGTAGCAGTCTTCGGACGGATGGCTTTTCACTATTATAAAAGCGGTCTTGGCTCCGGTGGGCTGGTAAACACCAAATATGTGGTGGGCATTCTGGATGCATTGAGAAAGGAAAAAGATATTTCGCTGGATGAAAATTTATTGCAGGTATATGAGGACTGGATCAAGGATCATCCATATGATGCAGGGGTAGGCTGGGGGCTTGTACCATGGTCACAGGAAGAGATGCCGTTGGATGATGCCTTGATTGAGGCGGCAGATGATGATATCGCGCTTGTCATCATTGGCAGAACTGCCGGAGAGGATCAGGACAATGTCAATGAAGCGGGCAGTTATCTCCTGACGGCTGCTGAGAGGGATATGATTGCAAAGGTAAGCAGAAAATTTAAGCGTACCGCAGTTATTCTCAATGTCGGAAATATTATTGATATGAAATGGGTAGAAGAATTGCAGCCATCTGCTGTTCTTTATGCATGGCAGGGAGGACAGGAAGGCGGAAACGGTGTGTGTGATGTGCTTACCGGTCGTGTGAATCCATGCGGAAGACTCACGGATACGATTGCAGAATGTATTGAGGATTACCCGTGTACGGCAAATTTTGGAGATGCGAAACGCAATTACTACAAAGAAGATATCTATGTAGGATATCGTTATTTTGAGACGTTTGCAAAGAACAAAGTCATCTATCCGTTCGGATACGGACTTTCTTATACGACATTTTCCATGGAGTCTGCATTTGCTGAGCAGAAAGATTCCATAGAAGTAAAAACAACTGTCAGGAATACCGGAAATCTGGCTGGAAAAGAGGTTGTTCAGGTGTATATCGAAGCACCGCAGGTGGCTTTGGACAAGCCGGCAAGAGTACTGGCCGGATTTGCAAAGACAAAGGAACTGGCATCGGGGGAGACGCAGACGGTTACGATTACGATTCCAAAATCAGTGTATGCTTCATATGATGATACCGGAGCAACCGGGCATAAGGATTGTTTTTTGTTAGAGGCTGGCATGTATGGAATTTATGTGGGTGCAGATGTCCGCAGCGCAGAGCGCGTGGCAGAATATGAGCAGGATTTTCTGATCATTGAGGATTTGGAAGAGGTGTGTGCGCCGGCGGAATCTTACGAACGTATGACACGGGCAAAAGACGGAAGTCTTACCTATACACAGGTACCGAAGCGCACATTTGGCCCGTATGACCGCATAGAAGAGATTCCAGCAATCGCATATACCGGGGACAGGGGATATAAACTTGCAGATGTTTATAATCAGAAGATTACGATGGATGAATTTATTGCACAGTTGTCGGACGAAGATCTTATGATACTTTTCCGGGGTGAGGGAATGTGCAGCCCTAAGGTTACGCCGGGAACCGGTTCGGCATTTGGAGGACTGACAGAGTCACTTCGCGCATTTGGTATTCCGGCAGCATGTACGACGGATGGACCTTCAGGGCTCCGGCTTGATTGTGGAACGAAAGCTTTTTCACTTCCAAACGGCACAGCACTTGGATGTACCTTCAATCTGGAACTGGTAGAAAAGTTATATGAGATGACGGGACTTGAACTGCGAAAGAATCGTGTGGATGCGCTGCTGGGACCTGGATTAAACATTCACAGAAGCCCGTTGAACGGAAGAAACTTCGAGTATATTTCTGAGGATCCGCTGCTTACCGGAAAGATGGGAGCAGCTCAGATCATTGGACTTGGTATTGCAGGTTCGACCGGAACCATCAAACATTTTTCTACCAACAACCAGGAGGCACATCGACATGAGGTTGAGGCAGTAGTCTCTGTGCGTGCTCTGCGGGAAATTTATTTCAGAGGTTATGAGATTTCCGTCAAAGAGGGGCAGGCACGCTCGGTGATGACTACATATGGACCGATGAATGGTCTGTGGACATCCGGAAACTATGACTTAAATACGATCGTGCTTCGGAAAGACTGGGGTTTTGAAGGCATTGTCATGAGTGACTGGTGGGCAAAAGCCAACACCGAAGGTGAGCCATCGGATATGAAGAACCATGCGGCGATGGTAATGGCACAGAATGATCTGTTCATGGTTACTTCCGATGCGTCTGACCAGACACAGGATAATCTGGTGGAAGCTTTGGCGGATGGACGCATCACCCGAGGACAGTTGCAGAGAAACGCCAGAAATATTCTTGGATTTATTTTAAAATCCCCGGCCATGCTCTATGAGATGGACATGATCTCCGAGGAAGAGTTAGAAGACCGCAAGGGTGATACCGAGGAAGATGCGGCAATCGATGACATCATTTATTACGAGTCGGATGAGAAAGGTGATGTTTATATTCCGGGAAAAGACTGGGATACACAGATGGGGGCTACAATCGTATTCGGAATCAATGTTGAGAGTGCGGAGTATGACATTGAGATTACAGCCCGTTCGCCATTGGGAGAACTGTCACAGCTGCCGATCACATTGTATTGTGATAACGTATTCAAAGAGATGATTTCTTTCCGTGGATCACAGGGCGAATGGTTTACGGACAAGAGAGAGTTTGGAACGTTATTGGGGCCTTCTTGTCACTATATTAAAATTTATTTTGGAGCAACAGGACTTGAAATTGATAATATTACATTGCGTTATCGCAAAAGAGTTCCTGGATTTGATGACTAAATTATGAAAGTATTAAAAGTAAAAAAAGGTGGCCTGATCGCCAAAAGACAGGAAAAGGTAATGGAATGGTATCTCATTCAGGAGGGAAGTGTCGAGTGTCGGTTTTCTTTTGTGAAAATCGTCATGAAGCGTAATTCCATTATCGGAATTTTAGACACTGGATGGTTCGGTTGTGATTATGTGGCACGGGAAGATACCACGGTAATCACGATTCCATGCAAAAATGCGCAGGATTTATCCAATATACTTGCAAAAAATGAAAATTTCCGTCCGGTATTTTTGCGGACTGCGATAGAACAGCGACAGCAGGCATTGTGCCTGTATGTAGATCTGTACCGCAAAGTCCGGCTTTTGCATGCAAAAGCAGAGGAATTTTATAATGATTATAAGAACCGGTGCAGCCAGCTGCTTGTGGATGAACAGCCATTTGCCAGGATGGAATGCTTTGAGGCACTGAATTTACAGCATCGTGCGGAAGAATGGGAAGTTCGAAACAGTGACAGTCTGGTAAAAAATTATCTCAGGGAATATATGCAATTGATGATCAAAGATGATAATCTGTGTGTGGGTGCAATCATGGAAGCATCCGCACAGATGCACCGTGTCACGCTTGGCATTGGTGAGATGGTGAATTACATGCTTCGCAATAAGGACATTTTGTTCGCTGAGACAAAAGATGATCTTTTTCATTTGTACTACGATTTGACGGTTGCCCGTTCCCGCAAGGGAAACGATATCACATGGGAAAAAGAGCAGATGCTTGCAATTGTAGAAGTGATGCAGATACTTGGAATTTACGGAGACTGTATGGAAGAGGCACAGCAAAGATGTGCTGGCAGCAATTTTGAAGGATTGTCTGTAGACAGAGTTTATGTGGCAAAAGAAGATTGTGTTGCGCGTATTATGGAATATGCAGGTTATGCAAATGAAGACATTCATGCATTCCGAACGGCATTAAAGGAACAGAATACAAGAGAAGTCAGCCGGAAGTTCTATGAAATTTATCTGCGGACTTTTTTGCGTTCGACGGAGAATCTGATCAAACCATCACCGATTATTCAGATGTTTTTGAATTTTGGATTTATGGATGCAGAATGTCTCGGAGAGGATCTTACGAATGCTTTGTATAATCTTGTAGATTCAATCGGACTGTTTCAGTCACAGCATGTATATACCATGTACGACTGGCTGCTTCACATTTACAATGGAGACTGTGTGCCTTCCATTAATGAGATGAACATGGATTATGCGGGGGCCTTGCAGCAGCAGTTGAAGCAGGGAAATATCACAGAAGAACAGATGAAAGCCGCAAAAAGTGATGGAAGACAGAAAGTCGCCTATGAAATCCAGAATATGTTCCGTACCGCTGACCGCGTGACCAGTGGGCGACTGCACGACTTCTGTCCGGTACTTCAGCAGAGTGACTTTGTGGGAAATATAGAAAAGATGGCGGTCACAGTCGAAAAAATTGAGGCGGCGATCAACAGTGTCCGATGCCTGGATTATTCCGCTTTTTACCGTGAAGTCATGTTTACGGATCCGGAGCATGGAATCAAGCAGGAGTGGATTATGAAGGAAGTACTGCCGGATATTATCCTGATGCCGAATGTAGGTTCCCGGGCACTTATGTGGCAGGAGACGGCTGGGGTCAAAAACGATACGCCGGCACGTTTCCTTTTCCCGATGTTCACCAGTATGGATATGGAAGACCTTATGCGGGAAACAATTGCACGTTACCGTTGGGAAATCTGCCGGAAGATACAGGGCGTCTACTGGAATGATCTTCGTGAACCGTCTTTGACTTCGGAATATTGTGATTACATGCAGTTTTATCGCAAGAACAGTGAATTGTCTGCAGAGGCTAAGGATAAGATAAAAACAGATCTGGCCCGCTGTCGTAACAGCCAGAAGGAAGTGTTTGTCAAAGATTATGACAACTGGATGAAATATGAGTCGCAGGGAAGTTTCCGGCTGAACAAAGTGTCGCGGAGTATTCTGATGAAATACTGTCCATTTGCAAAGGAAGTGCGCAGCGCCCTGATGGCGAATCCACAGTATCAGAAAGGTTTTATGAAGTTTGAAGTGGACAACGAGCGAAAGCGCAAGAAACTGCGGGCAATGTACGACAAATATGAGGCGTCCGGTGCACAGCTGACACCGGAACTGCTCGAAAACATGAAATATTATGAGATGTAAAATGTGTCAAGTTTTCATAGAAAACTTGACATATAGCGTCAGCCCTCGCCGAAGGCGACTATAAATGGGCTGATGTTCAAATAGTGTGTCAAGTAGGAGAAAAACATGGAATATATTGCACGTATTCACACCCCGTTTCCGGAAAAGTTTGGCATTCCCAGACAGAGCGGACTGGCTGCCAATGCAAAAGGAACAATTGTTTTTGAACCGAAATTTCGAAATCCGGATGCGGTAAAGGGAATCGAAGAGTTTTCGCATCTGTGGCTTTTGTGGGAATTTTCCAGGGCCAGGCAGGAAACTTTTCATGCTACGGTAGCACCACCGCGGCTCGGAGGCAAGGAACGGAAGGGCGTGTTTGCAACACGGTCCCCGTTTCGTCCGAATTCCATAGGCCTTTCCTGTGTGAAACTCGAAAAGGTACGGATCGATGAGAATGATGGCCCGCTTCTGGTGGTTTCCGGTGTGGATTTACTGGATGGAACACCGATTTATGATATTAAACCGTATCTGCCTTATGCGGATGCACATCCGGATGCAAAGGGAGGATTTGCGGACAGTCATCAGTCTGACAGGGTAGAAGTAGATTTTCCATCGGAACTTCTTTCACGCATTCCAAAAGAATTGCAGGAAGCAGCAATCGAAGTGCTGGCGCAGGACCCGCGGGCAGCATACAACAAAAAGCCGGATTATATTTATGGAATGGCATTTGATACCTACGATATCCGCTTTGTATTTCAGAACGATCTTTTGACGGTAACGGATGTGACCCGGCGGGCGGAAGAGGGATGGAAACCGGTAAAATAGACGCACAGTTCATGGACAAATATGACAGTCTGTAGCTTGCGATTGCTGACAGAAAGTTCTATAATGAGGCTTAGATACAATAAATTTCTTGATTGAGAGGGACATTATGAAAGAATTAAAAGAGTACATTCGAAATATTCCGGATTTCCCGGAGAAGGGAATTATATTCCGTGATGTGACAAGTATCCTGCAGGATGCAGATGGACTCAAGCTTGCAATTGATGAGCTTGCAAAGAAATTAGAGGGCGTGGATTTTGATGTAATCGCAGGTGCAGAATCCCGTGGATTCCTTTTTGGTATGCCACTTTCTTATCTGCTTCATAAACCATTTGTTCCAATTCGCAAGAAAGGAAAGCTTCCATGTGAAACCGTTTCAAAGACCTATGATTTAGAGTACGGCACAGCAACGATCGAGATTCACAAGGATGCAATCAAAAAGGGTGACAAAGTGGTTCTTTTAGATGATCTGATTGCAACCGGTGGAACAATGAAAGCGGCTGCAGAGCTGGTCGAAGAGCTTGGCGGCGAAGTCGTGGAAGCACTGTTTTTGATCGAGCTGAGTGATCTTAACGGACGTGAAGTCCTTTCCGATTACAAAGTGGATTCGGTTGTACAGTTTGAAGGCGCATAAATAATCTGGTTTGCGACATACTATCTCCAAATTGAAAGTTGGCAGAACGTTAAGTTCTGACAGGCAGAAAGGAGAGATTGTATGAACCAGCAAATTGGAAAAGGGAGTCTCTGTTTTTCAGAGGCTCCTTTTATTATTGGTACAGCATCGGTGGTTGGTACAAAAGAGGGCGAAGGGCCGTTGGCAGAAGAATTTGACTGCATCGGTTCGGATGACAAGTTTGGACAGGATACCTGGGAGGCGGCAGAGAGCAGTCTGCAGCAGGAGGCATTGACACTCGCTTTGGGCAAGGCAGACAAAAAGCCGGAGGACATGCGTTATCTGTTTGCGGGAGATCTTCTTGGACAGCTGATAGCATCTTCCTTTGGATTAAAGACTTTTGAGATTCCTCTGTTTGGTTTGTATGGTGCATGTTCGACCTGCGGAGAAGCACTTGCATTGTCATCCATGACAGTTGCAGCGGGATATGCGGATCATGTGGCAGCGGTCACCTCCAGTCATTTTGCAAGTGCGGAAAAGCAGTTTCGTTTTCCGCTTGAATATGCAAACCAGCGTCCGGTTTCTGCAACATGGACGGTCACGGGAGCGGGAGCCTTTATACTGGCATCTGCAAAAAAGCAGAAAGATGAAAAAACAGAAAATGCACTTGCAAAAATCGCGGGTGTCACGACCGGAAAAATCGTTGACTATGGTATCAAAGATTCTATGAATATGGGAGCCGTCATGGCCCCGGCAGCAGCAGAACTCATCGCACAGAATCTGATCGATTTTGACCGGCAGCCCGAAGATTATGATGCAATTGTTACCGGAGATCTGGGAGAAGTCGGGCATGAGATACTCATAGATCTGCTTAATAAAAAAGGGTATGACATCAGCAAAGTGCATCAGGACTGTGGAATGCTGATCTATGATAACAAAACACAGGGAACCGGATCCGGTGGCTCCGGGTGTGGCTGTGCGGCATCGACGCTGAGCGCGCATTTTCTTCCGAGACTGCAGGACGGAACCATGAAAAGAATACTGTTTGTGCCGACAGGTGCCCTTCTGTCTACCGTAAGTTTCAATGAAGGGCAGAGCATACCGGGCATCGCACACGGCGTGGTACTTGAATCAGGAGGAAAATAAGATGGATTATGTAATTGCATTTGTTGTAGGTGGTGCCATATGCGCACTCTGCCAGATCCTTATGGAAAAAACGCAAATGATGCCGGGCCGTATCATGGTACTGCTTGTATGTCTTGGAGCGGTGCTTGGCGCAGTCGGTCTGTATGAACCATTTGCAAAATGGGCAAAAGCGGGAGCAAATGTGCCATTGCTTGGATTTGGAAACAATCTCTGGAAAGGTGTCAAGGAGATGGTGGACAAGGAAGGATTCTTAGGAATATTCCTTGGAGGCTTTAAGAACTGTGCAGCGGGCCTTTCGGCAGCGCTTGTTTTTTCCTATATTGCATCGCTGATCACTCAGCCAAAGATGAAGAAACATTAGATCATGTTATGAAAACAGAAATGAATGTGGAAAAATCTTCAAGTAAATTGGGATATTGTGCATAAAAGGAAACGTTTGCGTTCATACTACCTTCGTAATATAATCAAAAGGAGATATGTAAAATGAAAAAATGGAAACTATTTATGGTATGCTGTCTGTTAGTTGGAAGCATGGGATTGTTTGCAGCTTGTGGAACAAACGATAACAATACAAACGATACCCAGAACACAGTCATGGATACCAACGCAAATGACGCAAACAACGGTACGGTTGACAATGGAACAAATAACGGAACTACCAATGGAAACAACACAACCAACAACGGAAACAATGTGAAGAATGATGTTGACAGTGTAGGAGACGATATCAAAGATGTCGGAGATGGTGTGGTAGATGGTGTCAAGGATGCCGGTGATGCAGTGGTTGATGGTGTAGAAGATATGGTTGATGGCGATGATGCAGACAATACCAATGGAGACAACAATACCAAGAACAACACAACCAACAAAAACAATACAAAGAATAACACTAACAATACCACAAATAATACAACCAACCGTTAGAAAGAACGATTACTTATGAGAAAAGAAACTTATATTAAAATGACTCAGCCGTTTCGTGAAAATCCGAAACTGGCTAAGTCATTACATATGGCAAATAAAATACTGACCGGACTGGTTTTTATCGCCTATCCGTGTCTGTTGCTCTGGATGTTGTGGCACAAAGATCCACGTCTGACGAATGCAATCATTTATCCGATGAATGGATTTATCTGCGTGACAGTTGTACGGGCAATCTTAAATTTCCCAAGACCCTATGAGCGGTTTGAAATGCCGCCCGTAATTCCGAAAAACACAAAAGGACATTCCTGGCCAAGCAGGCATGTGTTTTCCGCAACGATCATTGCACTTACATTTTTCCCGGTCAATATGCCGCTGGGAATCGTATTGCTTGTATGTGCGGCAGGAATTGCGGTGATCCGTGTGATTTCCGGCGTGCACAGTATCAGTGATGTCGTGGCTGCTGCTGCCTGTGCATTGCTTTTTTCCGGGTACTTCTTTTAATTGTTTTCCGTTCCCGGAAAACTCTCGGAACGAAACTGTCGCGGTGTCATGCCGTATTTTTTCTTAAACACGCGATTAAAATAGGAAAGATTGTCAAAACCAGTCTCGGAGGCGATGTCAAGAATCGCAGAATCGGATGTGGTCAGAAGGCGGGATGCCATCGTCAGACGATAGTCGCGCAGATAATCCACAAAGGAGGTTCCCATTGTTTCTTTAAAGTATCGCATAAAGTGAGATTCTGAAAAATCTACCGTTGCTGCGATATCAGCGATGGAAATCCGGTTCATATAGTTGTTCTCAATATATTTGAGGACAACTTTTATTTTGTCTAAAGTTTTACGGTTTCCCTTGCTGGTGCTTAAGTTCCGGCAGCGGTTATCCAGAATAAAGAAAAATTCATACAGCTTGCTTTTGATATAAAGTTCATATCCCTGTGGCATGGTCTTGCAGATTTCATCGCAGGCATCAATCGGTGCCACAACATCTGTGTAGTATGGATAGACAGGAGTGAACACAGTAGGAACTGTGACCTGTCCGGCAAACAGTGGCAGTAAAAAGCCGGTGGCTGTGGTGTCTGCCTGCTTGGAAATCAGCATGCTTGGATGAAAAATAATATTTTCGTACTCCATGGATTCATTTTCATACTGTTCAATGGAGTGGAGCTGCCCGGGCAGAATCAGAAGCAGTGTTGGTCCCAGCACTTTGTATTGGTGGAAGTCCACCGTCACAGCACCCCGGCCTTTTTTAATATAGATCAGTTCCACCTCGTCATGCCAGTGTAGTGGTACCCGTGGAAAATCCAGCGGAATCGAGCACAAATACGTATTGTAGGGAAAGACAATATCCCCGTGTATCACATTTTCGTGGTAATTTTCATATTCAAGTATATTCATATCCTCATCTTAGCAAAAGCAGAATTGTTTGTAAATTCATTTGCCGGCTTTTATACTTATTTACCAATTGTCAAGGAATGAAATTGGTAAATAATAACAGAATCATTTGCGAGGTATGTGAAAAATGATAGAATAGTATTAGTTTTTGCATGGATATGACAAGAATAAAAAAGCAAAAATGAATATACTTAGACTATCAAATGAAACACGGATAGGGGCCGTGAGGTTTAAACAGGGAGGAAAGAAAAATGACATTAGCAAAAGCAGTATCGATGAAATATAACAAAACAATCGAAAAATGCAGCAACGAGGAAATTTATTATGCATTGCTTGATATGACAAAGCAGATGGCTGAAGATAAAGTAAGTAACGAAGGAAAGAAGAAACTGTATTACATTTCTGCAGAGTTCTTAATTGGAAAGCTTTTATCCAATAACCTGATCAACCTTGGTATTTATGATGATGTAAAATCAGAGTTAGAGGCATCCGGAAAGAACCTTTGTGAGATCGAGGAAATCGAGCTTGAGCCTTCACTTGGAAACGGTGGTCTTGGCCGCCTGGCAGCATGTTTTGTTGATTCTATCGCTACACTTGGCTTAAATGGTGATGGTGTTGGATTAAATTACCATTATGGATTATTCAAGCAGGTATTTGATCACAACCTGCAGAAAGAAACTCCAAATCCATGGATTACAGAGGACAGCTGGCTGACAAAGACAGATATCACATATCCGGTACAGTTTGGTGGATTTACAGTACAGTCCAGATTATATGACATTGATGTTGTTGGTTACAACAACCGTACAACAAAGCTTCGTCTTTTTGATATTGAGACCGTAGATGAGGGCATTGTTGGAGATACTATTGATTTCAACAAGGAAGACATTCAGAAGAATCTGACACTGTTCTTATATCCGGATGATTCCGATGAAAAGGGTCGTCTGCTTCGTGTTTACCAGCAGTATTTTATGGTAAGCAATGCTGCAAGACTGATTCTTGATGAGGCTGTTGCAAAGGGATCGAATTTACATGATTTAGCTGATTATGCAACCGTACAGATCAATGATACACATCCTTCCATGGTTATTCCGGAGTTGATTCGTCTTCTTCAGGAAAGAGGAATCCTGATGGATGAGGCTATTGATATCGTATCAAAGGTATGTGCATATACAAACCATACAATCCTTGCAGAAGCACTGGAGAAATGGCCAATTTACTTCTTAGACAAGGCTGTTCCACAGTTGATGCCAATCATTCGTGAGTTAGACAACCGTGTACGTGCAAAAGTAAGTGATGAGAGCACATACATCATCAAAGACGGTCTGGTTCATATGGCACACATGGATATCCATTACGGATATAGCGTAAACGGTGTTGCTTACCTGCATACAGAAATCTTAAAGAACAGCGAGTTAAATAATTTCTACAAGCTTTATCCGGAGAAGTTCAATAATAAGACAAACGGTATTACATTCCGCCGCTGGCTCATGTCCTGCAACCCTGAATTATCTGCAATGATTACAGAGCTCATCGGGGATGGCTGGAAGAAAGATGCAAACGAATTAGAGAAACTTGGCAATTATGTCAATGATGATGCTGTATTGGATCGTCTTCTTGCAGTAAAGGCTGGAAAGAAAGCAGATCTGAAGAACTATCTTAATATGAAGCAGGGATTTGATATTGACGAGAATTCCATTTACGATATTCAGGTTAAGAGACTTCACGAGTACAAGAGACAGCAGATGAATGCACTCTATGTCATTCATAAATATTTCGAGATCAAAGAGGGCAAAAAGCCTGCAACTCCAATCACCGTATTCTTTGGAGCAAAGGCAGCACCTGCTTACATCATCGCAAAGGATATCATTCATCTGATCCTCTGCTTACAGCAGATCATCAACAATGATCCGGAAGTAAGCCCATACTTAAAAGTATTTATGGTAGAAAACTACAACGTAACCATGGCTGAGAAGATGATCCCTGCGTGTGATATTTCCGAGCAGATTTCCCTTGCATCCAAGGAGGCATCCGGAACCGGTAACATGAAGTTTATGTTAAACGGAGCACTCACATTGGGAACTATGGATGGTGCAAACGTAGAGATTGCAGAGCTTGTTGGAGATGACAATATCTTTACATTCGGTGAGGATTCACAGACCGTTATCGACCGTTATGCAAGAGGCGATTATAATTCAAGAAGTTACTATGAGAAAGATTCCAACTTAAAGAGAGCTGTTGACTTTATCGTAAGTGATACTGTGAAGTCTGTTGGATGCACAGAGAACTTAGAGCGTCTGTACAACGAACTTCTGAATAAAGACTGGTTCATGACATTCCCTGATTTCGATTCATATATCGAGACAAGAGAGAAAGCATACGATGCATATGTAGATCGTAAAGCATGGGCTAAGAAGATGCTTGTAAATATCAGCAAGGCAGGATTCTTCTCATCTGACCGTACGATTGAACAGTACAACAAAGAAATTTGGAAACTGTCATAAAAACAAATTATAGTAAATTTTCTATTCATATTTTAAATTATTCCTCCTTACGCGGGAACCGGTTTGTTCGGGTCCCGCGTTTTTATGTCATGAATTTGTTATAAAAACATTTAATCTGATATGCACATGATGAAGAAAACGCTAAAATGACTGTAAAACAAGCATATAAAATATATTTGGAGGTTTCGCATGAATTTTGGATATTTTGATGATGAAAAAAGGGAATATGTAATTACAAGACCAGATACGCCGGCACCGTGGGCAAATTATCTGGGATCGCCGGAATATGGCGCTTTGATTTCAAATAATGCTGGTGGATATAGCTTCGCAAAATCAGGAGCAAATGGACGTATTTTACGGTACATTTTTAATCAGTTTGATCAGCCGGGAAGATATATTTATATTAGAGATAACCAGTCAAAAGATTACTGGTCTGCATCCTGGCAGCCGGTGGGAAAAGATTTAAGTGTATATAAAAGCGAATGTCATCATGGTACGGCATACACAAAGATGATTGCAGATTATAGTGACATCCACACGGAGGCGCTGTATTATGTACCATTAAATCAGACCTATGAGGTATGGAACCTGAAAGTAACCAATACATCTTCTGAACCGAGAGAACTGACCATTACCGGATATGCAGAGTTTACAAATAATAACAACTATGAGCAGGATCAGGTAAATCTGCAGTATTCACAGTTTATTACCCGCACCGCATTTGAAGAAAACCGCATCCGTCATATTATCCATGGAAATCTCGACTGGGTAAAAGAAGGGGAGGAAGTGGATAATAAGCTGGCAATCTCCCGTATTTTTGCTTTGGCAGGAGCACCAGTGAATTCCTATTGCGGCGATAGAGAGTCGTTCCTTGGAAGATATCACGGATATGAGAATCCAACAGGTGTAGAGGAAGGAAGACTTTCTGGTGAAATGTGCTACAACGAAAATGGATGTGGTGCATTATCAACGGTTATGACATTACAGCCGGGTGAAACAAAAGAGATTGCATTTATTGTAGGAATGAAAGAACCGGAAGAGGCGGATATAATTTATGCCCGCTATACAGATGTTACAAAACAGTGTAGGGAAGAACTGGCAGAACTGATTTCATATTGGCATGGCAAACTTTCTCATTTTCAGGTGAAGACACCGAGTAAAGAATTTGATTCTATGATCAATACATGGAATGCCTATAACTGTTTTATGACATTTATCTGGTCGAGAGCAGCATCGTTTTTCTATTGCGGACTTAGAAACGGATATGGATATCGTGATACAGTACAGGATATTCAGGGAGTCATTCATCTGGCACCGGAGATGGCACTTGAAAAAATCCGTTTTATGTTATCTGCCCAGGTAGACAATGGCGGTGGCCTTCCACTGGTTAAATTTACACATCATGCGGGACATGAGGATACGCCGGATGATGCTTCCTATGTACAGGAGACCGGACATCCGGCTTATCGTGCAGACGATGCATTGTGGTTGTTCCCGACCGTTTATAAATACATTGCGGAATCAGGAAATCTTGCATTTATTGATGAGGTAATTCCATTTGCAAATAAAGATGAAGGAACCGTATATGAGCATCTGAAACGTGCAATTGATTTTTCAATGAAGCATCTGGGACCGCATAAACTGCCGGCAGGATTGTATGCAGACTGGAATGACTGCCTGCGGCTTGGAAAGAATGGAGAATCTACATTCGTTGCATTACAGTTCTATTATGCAATGTCAATTATGAAGCTTTTTGCGGCGTACAAAGAAGATGATTACTATATGAATTATCTGGAAGAGGAACAGGATAAGCTGGGTACATTGATCAATAATCTCTGCTGGAATGAGGACCGTTTTGTCCGCGGATTTACAGAGGATGGGGAAGTGATTGGAAAGAAGACTGATGTGGAAGCCAACATGTGGCTGAATCCACAGACCTGGGCGGTTATCAGTGGACTGGCAACTGACCAGCAGGCAGAACTTTCCATGAATAATGTATATGAGAGATTGAATACTTCTTATGGTGCAATCCTTATGGATCCGCCATACCATCTGCATGCATTTGATGGAGCACTGGCTGTGATTTACAATCCTGGTTCAAAAGAAAATTCCGGTATTTTTTCACAGACACAGGGTTGGCTGATTCTTGCAGAAGCATTGATGTGTCACGGTGATCGTGCTTTTATGTATTTTAGCGAGAATGCACCATCTGCGCAGAATGACCGTGCAGAAATCCGTAAGCTTGAGCCGTATTGCTATGGCCAGTTTACCGAAGGAAAGGACAGTTTGCATTTTGGACGCTCTCATGTACACTGGCTGACAGGAACTGCTTCGACCGTAATGGTTGGGTGCGTAGAAGGAATTCTTGGTATGAGACCGGACTTCTATGGACTTCGTATTGCACCTTCGATTCCAAAAGAGTGGGATAACTTTACAGTAGAAAAAGATTTTCGTGGAAAACATCTGCATATTGAAGTGTACAATCCGGATCATAAAGAGAGTGGATGCACAAAACTGCTTGTCAATGATGAGATGATGGATGGAAATTATGTTCCGGTAGAAAAGATGAGTGAAAATACAATAATCAAGTTGTATATTTAATGGGCTGATATTCAAAGAAAGGAGACAGACCAGTTATGAAAAATATGATTCAGTTTACTGGGAAAAACGGAGAATTTCAGATCGCACATTTGGTGCAGCAGAATGAATGGAATTTCCCTGTTGCAAATGAAGAAGGAATCAAAAGTAGTGTGACACAGAATTTTGGTGGAGATTGTAAACTAGATCAGAATCATTTCCTCTTAGAACCGGTCAGCATTGAAAATCTTCATAATAACCGCAGCACAAGAAATATCTGGTGCACGGTAGATGGAAAAGATCATTATTCACTTACCGGTGCCTCAGCGCAAAATGAGTACGAGAGATTTCTTGGAAAAGAGGATGACATGGTACTCGATGCAGGATTTATGTGGCAGGAAGTAAAACGTATCATAAAAGATGTAGAACTTGAAGCGACGGTTCGTATATTTGCACCACTTGGCTATGGAGCAGAAGTCATGCAGGTAAAAATTGTGAATAAAGGAAAGGACGCACGAAAAATAAGCGTTACACCAGCAATTCCACTGTATGGAAGAAGTGCTGACAATCTGAGGGATCACCGGCATGTAACTTCCCTTTTACACAGGATTAAAACAAGTGAAAATGGTGTTATCTGCAAACCGGTTCTCTCTTTTGATGAGCGTGGTCATCAGAAAAATAATATGATTTATTATGTCGCAGGAAGCACGGAGAATGGAGAAAATCCGGTGAGCTTTTTCCCGACAGTTGCGTCATTTATTGGTGAGAGCGGAACATTTCTTGCACCGGAGGCTCTGGCAAAGAATCAGAAAGGCTGTGGAGCAGGAAAGGAGTTTGCAGGAGAAGAAGCTTTGGGCGCTATGACATTTGCGGAAATTATGTTGGCTCCGGGACAGGCACAAGAATATATTGTAGTAAGTGGAATGACAGAGTCCGAAGAAGAAATTACAAGAACAGCAGAGGCTTTTCATACGAAAGAACAGGCAGATGCAGCATTTATAAAAGCAAAAGAATACTGGAATGGTCTGGTCAATATTTCTTTTGAAACAGGAAACCCGAAAGAAGACAGCTATTTGAAATGGATTTGTTTCCAACCGATTTTACGAAGAATTTACGGATGTTCTTTCCTGCCGTATCATGATTACGGAAGAGGTGGCAGAGGATGGAGAGATTTGTGGCAGGATTGCCTGTCTCTTCTGATTCTTGATCCGAAAGAAGTCCGTTCCATGATTTTGAATAGTTTCGAGGGTGTACGGTTTGATGGAACAAATGCAACTATTATTGGAAATCAACCAGGTGAATTTGTAGCAGATCGAAACAACATTACAAGAGTATGGATGGATCACGCGTTCTGGCCGTTTGTGACAACAAAACTGTATATGAACCAGACGGGTGATGTAGATATTCTGAATGAAAAAATCCCGTATTTTAAAGATCCACAGGTATGTAGGGGAAACGCAAAGGACGAAATCTGGACGGCAGAATATGGCATGCGTCAGAAAACAGAAGCTGGAACTGTTTATGAGGGCACGGTTTTGGAACATCTGTTACTTCAGAATCTGTCTGCATTTTATGAAGCAGGCGATCATGGTGTGATGCGGCTTCGAGGTGCGGACTGGAACGATGCACTGGATATGGCAGCAGAACATGGAGAAAGTGTTGCGTTTACCTGTGCGTATATTGGCAATCTCAGAGACCTTGCAGATACGTTGGAAATTTACCGGGAGAGATGTCGTGTAAATGATATTACAATCGCAAAAGAGATGGAAGTTTTGATCTCACAGGAAAATGATATTTATGCATCGGCTGAAAAGAGGAATGCCGTTTTGGCAGAGTATGCAAATAAATGTGTGCATAACATTTCCGGAGAACAGATTTCTGTGGATATTGCAGCACTTGTGAAAGATTTGCGTGAAAAAGCAGACTGGTACACAGAATATATTAAGAAAAATGAATGGGTATCTGATGGAAACGGGCATGGATGGTTCAATGGTTATTATGATAATTCCGGCAGACAGGTGGAAGGTGTCGTAAATGGAAATGTACGCATGATGCTGACCGGACAGGTATTTTCGATTATGGGAAATGTTGCGGATGATGCGGAGGTCGCAGCGATTGCGGATAGTGCAGATACATATCTGTATAAGAAAGAAATTGGCGGCTATCGTCTGAACACGGATTTTCAAGAGGAAAAGTTTGATCTTGGAAGAATGTTTGGATTTGCGTATGGTGAAAAGGAAAATGGTGCGGTATTTTCCCATATGACCGTTATGTATGCCAACGCATTATACCAGAGAGGCTTTGTAAAGGAAGGGTATAAGGCACTGTATACCTTGCTTGAACAGGCGATGAATACGAAAGTAAGCAGAATGTATCCAGGAATTCCAGAGTATTTTGATGCGCAGGGAAAAGGAAAATATCCATATTTGACAGGGGCAGCCAGCTGGTATATGATGACGGTTGTGACACAGATTTATGGTTTTCGTGGTTTGTGGGGAGATTTAATGATAGAGCCTAAGATTCTCTCGACGCAGTTTGATGCACTTGGAAATTTCTCGGCAGAAATTCCGTATCGTGGCCAGATATTTTCGGTTGTATACCAGAATCCGGAACACAAAGAATATGGAACATATAAAATTTCTGAAATCTGGATAGATGGAACGCTCTACAAAGAACCAGAAGAAAAAAGTGTGTGTATTCCTTTCTCCGTGTTGGAAGGAAAAAAAGCACACACTTTGCGGATTGTATTAGGATAATTACCAGTTACTTTTATATTTGGAACCCCGGTATTGTTTTGGAGTCATACCAACATAATGTTCAAATGTCTGAATAAAGTGACTCTGGGAAGAAAAAGAAAGATAGTTGGCAATCTCGATGTATGTATAATCGGAAAAGCGCAGGAGATTCTGTGCTTTTTCGATTTTTTTTTCGCGTATATAGTCGCTGATCGATACACCCAGATTCTGTTTAAAAAGGCGTGAAAGATAACTCGGAGAAAGTGCAGTGTATGCTGCAAGTTCTTCAATCGTAATACGAGAACTGATGTGGGCGTATATGTAGTCGATGCATTGGGCAATCGGTTTGGATAATGCGGCATTTTTTTGTAACAGACGCATTTTTCCGGTGAAATCGAGTGCCATGACATGATGCAGGTCAGAGATTTCTCTGAGGGAAGTGCAGGTATCCATATGTAAAATGTAAAAATCACTCAGGCGATAGGCCTGTTCGGTTTCCATTCCTCCTTCAATACAGTATCGTGTGACCAGAGCTACGGTAATAACAAAATGATATTTTAAATTGGTCAGTGCATTTTTAGACAAGACCCCCATCCCTTCCGGATTGGAAAAAGCTTCTTCTTTACAGTTCTCTTGTACAAATTCAATATTGCCCTCTTTGACAGCTTCAAAAAAAGAATATTCTTCCGATAAAGAGCGGTGCTTGACATCTGCGTCGCTTTTGGAAAGTTCTTCTTTATACCATTGTGATTGTAACATAGAAAATCCTCCTTAACAGAATCATGTACTTACAATTAAATTATGTCATGATTTTGATATATTTGCAACAAATTTTGTATTCTGGAAAGAACAAAATCCCTATAATGTAACTATGCTAAGGCAGTAAAACAAAAGGAGGATAATTACTATGAAAAAGAAAATCGTAAGTGCATTATTATGTGCAACAATGCTTACAGGAATGCTTGCAGGATGTGGTAACACAGATGCCAACGGTACCAACGGTACCCAGCAGGCAGCAACTGGAAACACAGAGAAGGTTTCGGCATCGGATGATGGAAAGGTATTAAATATCTACTGTTGGAATGAAGAGTTCAAGAGCCGCATTACCGATCACTATCCGGATTATAAGGAAGTGGACGCAACACACGGTAAAATCGGAGATGTAGAAGTGGTATGGAACATTACACCAAGTGATGACAATGCATATCAGAACAATCTGGATACAACATTGTTGAACCAGAATGACGCTCAGGCAGACGACAAGATCGACTTATTCCTTGTTGAAGCTGACAACGCCTTAAAGTATGTAGATACGGATTACACAATCCCGATTAAAGATCTGGGAATTACAGATGAGGATCTGTCCAAACAGTATCAGTATACAAAGGATATCGTAACAGATTCCAACGGAACATTAAAAGGTGTTTCATGGCAGGGATGTCCAGGTGTCCTTTTCTACAACAGAGAAGCTGCCAAGAAAGTACTTGGAACAGATGATCCGGATGAAGTTCAGAAGTATGTTAAGGATTGGGATACCTTTAACGATACTGCAAAGAAGATGAAAGATGCCGGATATAAGATGACATCTTCTGCAAACGATACATACCGTGTATATTCCAACAATGTAACTACAAAGTGGGTAACAGACGGAAAAGTCAGTGTAGACGACAACATTATGAAATGGGTAGATGATTCCAAGAAACTGGTTGATGCCGGTGAGACAGGAACATTTGATATGTGGTCGGACGACTGGTCAAAGGGATTCTATCCTGCAGGAAAGGTATTCTGCTACTTTGGACCGGCTTGGTTAGTTAACTTCTCAATGGCTGCTGACACCGAAGGATCTATCGGTCACGATGGTGGCTGGGGCGCAGCTCAGGGACCACAGGGCTTCTTCTGGGGCGGTACATGGATCTGTGCAGCACAGGGAACAGATAACGCAAGCTTAATCAAAGACATTATGTTAAAGATGACAACTGACGATGATATCATGAAAGATATCGTAGTTAAGGATGATGATTTCGTAAACAACAAGACAGTCATGGAAGCAATGGCAAAAGATTCAAGCTACAGCAGCAAGATCCTCGGAGGACAGAATCCACTTGGAATGTACTGCGCAGGTGTTGAGTCTCTTGATTTAAGTAACATCTGCTCGTATGACCAGGGATGTAACGAAGAGTTCCAGAAAGCAATGAAGAATTACTTTGAAGGAAAAGCAACGAAAGAAGATGCGTTAGATCTGTTCTACAAGGGTGTTGAAGAAAAGTATCCTGAGTTATCACATTAATCACATTTATTTAAGCGAAAACTTTCAGTTTCAATTTTATGTGCCTGCCTTTTCGAGGGCAGGCACATACATAAAAATGCATACCTGCGATAGTATCAAATTTTCTGTGAAAACTTGATATGCAGCGTCAGCCCATTTACTGAAAGCAAATTTTGCATGGGCTGATGTTCAAAGTGTAGGAGGTAGGAGCATGAAAAAAGGCAATGCAAAAGCCGTTAGATATAATAAATGGGGATACATTTTTTTGATTCCATTTATTGTCGTTTATATCATATTTCAGCTGATTCCGCTGATTAGTACCATTTATAACAGTTTTTTTGAAAATTATATGTCTGGTCTGACACAGGTTGGACCGAATTTTGTTGGATTTGAAAATTACAAGCAATTGTTTACCGGTGGCGATGTCTGGGTGTACCTGAAAAACACATTGGTATTATGGATTATGTGTTTTATTCCCCAAATCTTTCTCTCCCTGTTATTGGGCGCATGGTTTTCTGATGTGCGAATGAATTTAAAAGGTTCCAGATTCTTCAAAACCGTAATATATTTACCGAATCTGATCATGGCATCAGCGTTCTCCATGCTGTTTTTTACTTTGTTTTCAGATGGAGGTCCTATTAATTCGTTGCTGATGCAGATTGGATTCATCTCTGAACCATACAAATTTTTATCACATGCAGGAAGTGCCAGAGGCCTGATTGCCTTGATGAACTGCCTGATGTGGTTTGGTAACACGACCATTCTTCTGATGGCTGGAATGATGGGAATTGACACATCTCTTTTTGAGGCAGCAGAAGTGGATGGAGCAACATCGACACAGGTATTCTTCAAGATTACGTTACCATTGCTTCGTCCAATTCTTGTGTATGTTGTAATTACATCACTCATTGGTGGTGTGCAGTTATTTGATGTTCCACAGATTCTGACAAACGGAACAGGAAATCCGATGCGGTCTACTATGACTTTGATCATGTATCTGAATAAACATTTGTATAGTAAAAATTATGGTATGGCAGGAGCGTTATCCGTTGTACTGTTCATCTTTACAGCAATATTGAGCCTGATTGTCTTCAAAATCAGTGGCAATGATGAGAAAAAGGGGTGATTGAGATGGCAAAAAATAATGATAATTTGGAAAAAGGATTAGGTCTTCATGCAAGACGGGCAATTGCCTATATCGTATTGATCATCATTTCTTTTTTCTGCCTGTTCTGGTTCTATGTAATGGTCATTAACGCAACAAGATCAAATGGAGAATTGAACGCAGGCTTTACGCTTGCACCGAGTAAATACTTGTTAAAGAACTGGAACAACCTGGTTCACGGAACGCTTCCAATCTGGTTTGGAATGTTCAACAGTCTGATCATTGCGACATTTACAGCGGCGTTCAGTGTATATTTTTCTACTATGACAGCATACGCAATTCATGCATATGAATTTAAACTGAAAAAATATATTTATCCATTTATCCTGATGATCATGATGATTCCGACCCAGGTAACTGCATTGGGATTTATCAAACTTGTAACAAAGATGGGACTTATGGATTCCTTTATTCCGTTGATTGTTCCGGCAATCGCTTCACCGGTTACATTTTTCTATATGAAGCAGTACATGGACAGTACACTCCCCCTTTCACTGATTGAAGCGGCACGTATTGATGGATCGGGTGAATTTCGTACCTTTAACAGTATTGTGCTTCCGCTTATGAAGCCGGCGATCGCAGTACAGGCAATCTTTGGTTTCGTAAGCAGCTGGAACAATTATTTTACTCCTGCATTGATCTTACATGATGACAAGAAAAAGACACTTCCGATTCTGATTGCACAGTTACGTGCAGCAGACTGGCTGAAGTTTGATATGGGACAGGTGTATGTCATGATTACTTTCTCTATTTTACCGGTAATCGTTGTGTATCTGATTCTTTCCAAACATATTGTACAGGGAGTTGCTCTTGGCAGTGTGAAAGGATAAAATACAAATTTAAATTTCTGGGAGGTTTCTATGAAAAAGGGGTTTTTTAAGAAGACCGGTGCACTTATGCTCGCGGCCACATTGACTGTGAGCATGGTGCAGGTGCCGGTGTATGGTGCGACAACAAAAACAGTCACCGTGTCAAATCAGAAGCAGCTGAACAAAGCGCTTAAGGTAGCAAAGGGAAAGAAAGCGTATTCTATTATTGTGAAAGCAGGAAAGAATACAAAAGTGACAATCCCAAAAGAAAATTATAAAAATGTCACAATCAAGGTTATAGGGGATAAGGTAACGGTTAAAAATAATGGAATTTTAAAAAAGATCATTATCAACTGCAGCGGAAATGTTTCTGTAAAGAATAACGGTACCGTAAAAAAAGTAGAGGTGCAGAAGGCAAAGAAGGTATCTTTGTCGGGAAGCTCAAAAAAGACGGTGGACGTTGTTATTTCTGCGAAGGATACCGCAATTACCACATCCATTGCTGTCAAAATCAAATGTACCGGAGAGAATGAAAATGTAGCGGTTACGAATAAAACGGATAAGGCAATAAAAGTGACAGATGCGGACGGCAATACAGTAAAAGTAAAGTCCGGAGATAAAAAACAGATCACTGCAGACAGTAAGTCTGATGATAAGAATAACGATAAAACAGATGACAAAGATCAGACCGATAATAAAGATACAACCGATGAAAAGAAAGATGAAAATAGTTCTTCCGGTTCTGCATCTGGAGGTTCGTCTTCGACAGATACATTTGAAACAACACCTTCGGAACTTGCAAAGAAAGGATACAGTTTCAAATGGGGAGATGATTTTACAGGAACTTCATTGAACCGTTCTGATTGGAATGTGGAACTGCATGAGCCTGGCTGGGTCAACAAAGAATTACAGGCATATGTCGACTCGGATGAAAATATTCAGGTAAAAGATGGAAATCTTTTGCTGAAACCGGTAAAAAAGACGAATGCAGACAAAACAGAAAGTTATACATCTGGGCGAATCAATACACAGGGCAAACATGATTTCAAATATGGATATTTTGAATGTCGTGCAAAGGTTCCTGCCGGAAAGGGTTACTTACCGGCATTCTGGATGATGCCTACCGATGAAAATCTATATGGACAGTGGCCAAAGTGTGGTGAAATTGACATTATGGAGGTTATGGGTCAGGAGACCAATAAGGCATATGGAACGATTCATTATGGTGAGCCTCATGATCAGAGTCAGGGAACTTACACGGTTTCAGAGGAAAATAATTTTGCTGACAATTATCACACTTACGCATGTGAGTGGGAACCGGGAAAAATCATATGGTATATTGATGGCGTGAAATTTCATGAAGAATCGGATTGGTTCTCTGCAAAAAGCGGACAGGGTGAAGTTACTTATCCGGCACCATTCGATCAGCCATTTTATATGATATTAAATCTTGCGGTCGGCGGAAGCTGGGTTGGATATCCGGATGCAACAACAACTTATGATGATCAGCAGTTTGCGATTGATTATGTGAAGGTATATCAGAAAGACCGTTATGACGAGAATGTAACAAAGCCGGTCAAAAATGTGACATTAAGAGAGCCGGATGCGAGTGGTAATTACATTAACAATGGTGATTTTTCTGACCCAGAAGACCTGACAGATGATGTGAACTGGAAATTCCTCACTACGTCAGATGGTGCGGGAACCGCGGAAATCAAAGATAAAAAGATGGTGATTTCTACACAAAACGCAGGAACAGCAGATTACAGCATCCAGCTGGTACAGCCGAATGTGCCATTGCAAAAAGGCGGAAAATACAAGGTGACGTTTGACGCATATGCAGCCGAGGCGCGTTCAATGGTTATTGATATTTCCGGACCGGATCACAACTATACAAGATATCTTGCGGATACAAAAGTAGATTTGGGAACAGAAAAGAAGACATATACTTACGACTTTCAGATGACAGGTTCCGATGATGCAAACGGACGTCTGGAATTTAATCTCGGAAATGCGTCATCTACAGCGAAGGTATATCTTTCCAATATCCGTATTGAAAAGACAGGATATGAGGAAATCAAAGAAGATACAACAAAGAAAGCGCTTGCAGATGGAAACTATGTCTACAATGGCTCCTTCCAGGAAGGAACCGGAAGACTGAAATACTGGGAGATTACAAAACCGGAAAATGTGACGGCAGATGTGACAAATCTTGAAGATGGACGACGTCTGAAAGTGACAAGTCCGGCAGGAACGGAGAACGGAAAAGTTCTTGTGGGACAGAGTGATCTTGCATTGACTGCAGGAACCGACTATGAGCTGAGTTTTCGTGCACAGGCAGAGGAAGCAAAGCAGATGAAGGTTACTGTCGCAGGACAGGAAAAGGTATTTGATCTTACTACAGAAGAGAAAAATTACAGTGTGAAGTTTAAGACAGCAGAAAGTCTGACAGACAAAAATCTTTTCTTTGATCTTGGACTTGGAACAACCGTATATCTGGATGATGTCCGCATTGATGAGGACAGTCTGATCAAGAACGGAAGTTTTAATGCAGGATGGGCAGGTTTTGAAGCCTATTGTTATACACCATCAAATGTGACTTATGTTGTGGATTCTCTAAAAGGGGATAACGCAGCAGATTTCACCATTAACGATACCGGTGATGCAGACTGGCATATCCAGTTAAAGCAGACCGGAGTGAAATTAGAGAAAGGACAGTGGTATCGTCTTTCTTTAAAGATGAAATCCTCAATCGACCGCAACGTTTCCTACGCACTTCAGAGAGATGGAAGTACACATAAGAATGCAGATGGAACAGAAGACTGGACTCCTTACTGCCAGAAAACAGTTGCTCTTACAAGTGAGTATCAGACTATCACAAAAGAGTTTAAGATGACAGAAGACACCGATCCGGATACCATCTTTAATATTGCAATGGGTGCTGTTGGCGGCAAACAAATCAAGAAACAGCACCGTATCTGCATTGATGATATTGTGCTTGAAAAAATTGAAGAACCGGAGATGAAACCAGAAGAAGCAGGAAAGAATCTTCTGAAAAATGGAGATTTTTCAAATGAGACAGCCAATTGGAATATTTGGGGAATTTCAGCGCCTGGAGAGGCTACAACAAATATTGCTAATAATGCGATTGTTTACCATATTTCCAATGTAGGTACGGCAGACTGGAATGTACAGTTGAAACAGAGTGGTCTAACATTGGAAAAAGGATGTAAATATCGTGTCACATTTAAAGCGACTTCAACAGCAGCAAGAACAATTAAACTGGCTATAATGATGAGTGATGATCCGTATACATGGTATGACGGAGCTGATATCCAGTTGCCAGCAAATAATGAAAAAGAAGTTGTTTGTGAACTTACAATGAGTGAAGAGACAGACAGTAATGCTGCTTTTGTGATTTCAATGGGAAAAATAAAAGATGAGGATACACCGGCATCTGACATTACATTAAGTGATTTTTCACTTGTGAAGATAGATGAAACAACAAATTAATAATATAGCAGAGAGAACTCCACAGAACTTTTATTCATGGAGTTCTTTCGCTATCTTAAAATTTCATAATAAAAACAGAACAGAAAAATTTTTTCAAGGAGAGGGTGTTTTTATGTTAAAGAAAAAGATGAGCAAGGCAGTTAAGGGATTGGCTGCAATGATACTAGCGGCTGCATGTATCGCAAATACAGGGGTTACAGTATATGCAGCGAACGGATATCGCGGAGATTATTACGGGCTGGATCTGGATTACCATGGATCAGCAAGATGCGAGAAAGCGGATGGATGGAGCAATGGGGATATGTTTCGAAATTGTACCTGGAGAGCTGGAAATGTAAATTTCAACAATGGAAAAATGCAGCTTTCCATTACGCATGATCCTTATGGGAAAACACCATATGCAGGAGGAGAATACCGTACGAATGAATATTTTGGATATGGTCGTTATGATGTAAGAATGAAACCAATAAAAAATGATGGTGTGGTATCTTCCTTTTTTACCTATACTGGTCCTTCTGATGGAACACGATGGGATGAGATTGATATTGAGTTTTTAGGAAAAAATACAACACAGGTACAGTTCAATTATTATACTAATGGCGTGGGTAATCATGAGTATCTGTATAATCTCGGCTTTGATGCATCACAGTCGTTTCATACATATAGTTTTATCTGGGAACAGAATAAAATAACATGGTGTGTGGATGGCAAAGCAGTTTATACAGCAACAAAAGATATTCCAATCACACCAGGAAAAATCATGATGAATGCATGGCCGGGAGTCGGAGTTGACAGTTGGCTGAAACCATACAATGGAAGAACCGGTCTTGTTGCAGAGTATGATTGGGCATCTTATACAAGCCTTTCAAAATATTATGGTTCCATACAGGGAGGCAGTTCATCTTCAGGATCAGAAAGTGGGTTAGTGAATGGAAAAACTTATTTCATTAATTCGAAGCTTAATAGCAAGTGTCTTGATATTGCCTATTGGTCGAAAGATGCAGGAGCCAATATCCAGCAGTGGGACTATCTGAATCAGGCAAATCAGCAGTGGATTCTTGAGCAACAGAGCAATGGATATTATGTGATAAAAAGTGCGTATAGCGGAAAAGTACTGGATGTGGCATGGGCATCAAAGTCATCCGGAGCCAATATTCAACAGTGGGATAAAAATGGTGGAGCACAGCAACAATGGAAAATAGAGCCTGTGGGAGATGCTTTTCGTATTATAAATGTTAATAGTGGGAAAGCATTGGATATTGCAGGTGGATCATGGGAAAACAGTGGAAATATCCAGCAGTGGGATTATTATGGTGGAAGTAATCAGCTGTGGTATTTTACGAAATTGAAATAGAGGCTGAGCATTTTGTGCAAATTTTGTGTATTTTCGAGAAATACTGTGCAAATATATAATTTTGCAGTTATAATAAAAAGATAAAGCAACAGCTAAAATGTGTTGCATGCATATGCTTTAAGACTTCTAAGAGAACTCAAAGGAGAAAATACATAAATGAAGAAAATAGCGATCGTTGCCGATGGATGGCGCAGATATATTAATTATGCCTGGATCAGTGGATGTCGGCAATATATAAAAGAGAAGAAGCTTGATGCACAACTGTATGTATTTTATGCGTTTGGAAATTTTAGCAAAGATGAAAAATACAATCAGGGTGAGTATAATATCATAACGCTTCCGGATTTTCGGCAATTCGATGGTATTATCGTAGAGCTTACGAATGTTCTGAAACGGAAATATGCCAGAAAAATTATTGACACAATCAGAACATCGAAGGTTCCTGCGGTTTCTCTGCTTGAGCGGATTCCGGGATTATATTTTGCTGGTATTGATAATTATTCGGCCATGAAAGAAATTGTGGAGCATCTTGTCACAGTGCATGGATGCAGAAAAATTAATTTTGTGGGTGGTCCACAGTATGTGAGTGAAAATCACGATCGTCTGCAGGCATATATTGATGTGTTGCAGCAGCATGGAATTCTTGTGGAGGATGCACGTATTTTGCACAGGGACTATGAAGTTGAGTCAGGCGTATGGGCATTTGAACAGTTTCAGGAATTAGAACAGAAGACAGAGGCATATGTATGTGCGAATGAGAATATAGCAGTCGGATTGTGTCATAGGGCACAGGAGCTTGGCTACAAAATTCCGGAAGACTTTTTTGTTACGGGATTTGACGATTTTAGTAAAGCATCTTATTACAAACCAAAGATTACAACCGTTGCGTATACACAAGAAAGCATTGCATACGCAGCGGTAGAATTATTGAATCAGATATGGAACGGACAGGCACAGATAAAAGAAAATTTTGCACCTACACATCCAGTATTTCAGGAAAGTTGCGGATGTAAAGCAAAGAATTCGAGAAAGCGCAGCCAGTATGTGGCAGACAGTATTTTCCGTGAGGTAAGGGAAATTGATCTGCATAACGAACTGATGGATTTGAAAAGGAATTTGCTCGAATGCACAAGTTATGAGCAAATGGCAGAAAGACTTTTTAGATGTTTTCAAGGTCTTCAATGTAAAGAAATGTACATGTTTATGAATACAGACCTTGTAGAAGCACAGAAAATTGAGGGAGTGCAGAATCAGGCAGAAGCATATGTTACGGATGGTTACCCAGAGAAGATGACTTTGATTTTTGGCAGTAAAAATGGTATTGTGTCTGAAAAAACAAACCTGATCAAAAAGGAATTGTTCTCTATTATGGAAGAAAAAACGAAAAGTGGCATGTATTTGTTTTCTCCCATACATTTTAGAGAGAGAGAAATCGGGTATCTCGTTCTCAGTGATTGTGACTATATGCTGGAAAATCAGTTTCTGTTTGAAACATTGAATACATTTACAGAATCTTTGGAATATTTATATGGAAAAATCGTACTCCGCCGTGCCAACAATAAGCTGGAAAAACTGTATATTTTAGACTCGCTGACGGGATTGTATAACCGGATGGCATACACAGAACTGGCAGAGCCTTTGTTTGAAAACTGCAAGAAGGAAAAACGGCCGGTAACGATCATGTTTATTGATGCCGATCATTTGAAATATATCAATGATACATTTGGCCATGATATGGGCAATATTGCAATTAAAAGTATTGCAGATGCAATCCGTAAATGCAGTCCGGTACAGGCGGTGAATATGCGTTATGGAGGCGATGAATTTGTACTGGTTCTTCCGGATTTCGATGAAAAGAGGGCAAGACAGTTATATGATAAATTTCCAGAAACGCTGACACACATTGCAGAAAAATGCAATGTTGAATTTCCGATAGAGGCAAGTCTTGGATATGTAGTCGTCGATGATTATGATAGATCGATTAATGATTACATCAATGATGCGGATGAAAAAATGTATGCGAATAAAAAAGCGCGTAAGGCAGAACGCGTTTAAAATAATAATCAAATTACTGCTTTCTTGGTGTAGTGCGGGTCACTAAGGTATACATCGAATTGCATGCAAGCATGCATCGATGATACCTTTTGATCCTTTAATTATAATATTCCCCTGAATTTTCAGGGGGTGTTTTTTTATTCTGGATATGATAAGATAGTAGAAGTGCAGTTGATAAGGAACTCTATCAAAAGAAAGAGAGAACATAGAATGAAAAAGCGTATAGTTTCAATCATGCTTGCAGCAGTTCTTGCGCTGTCTCTTGCAGCATGCGGATCAAAAGACACAACCGAGCAGGATGCGTATCGACAGTACGGCATCAATTGTCTGGAGAGTGGAAATTATGAGGATGCGATCAAGGCATTTCAGAATGCATTGAACCAGTCGCTCGGCAAAGTGGGCGAGAAGGAAATCGATATCTGTTTTTACAAGGCGCAGGCACAGTATTTAAGTGGTGCAAAGGACGATGCCTTAGAGACTTATAATGCAATCATCAAATATAATAAAGATGGACGGGCATACTATCTGCGTGGAAACCTCTATTATGATATGGGGGAGGAAAAGAAGGCACTGGCAGATTATGAAGAAGCTGTAAAACAGAACAAAAAAGATTACGAATTGTACATTGGAATTTATCAGTCCATGAAAAATCATGGAGCAAAAGAGAATGCGCAGAAATATCTGAATCAGGCTTTGGAAATCAAAGGAGAGAAGGCAGAGGACCTGTTGTATAAGGGACAGATCAGCTATCTTCTGGGAGATTATAAGACGGCTGTTACCGACCTCACCAAGGCAAAGGAAGATGGACAGCAGAAAGCATCTTATTATCTTGGCCTGACTTATGAAGCGCAGGGAGATACCGATAAGGCACAGTCTTATATAAAAGAATATTTAGATAGCGGAGTGGCTACTTCGTATGAATTATATGATCTTGGAAGCTCCGAGCTGGATGATGGGGATTACGAGGAAGCACTGACCTTCTTTAATGCAGGACTTGCACTTGAGAAAGTTCCGAATAAGCAGAATCTTATGAAAAGCGCGATCGCTGCGTACGAGTACAGCGGAGATTTTGATTCTGCCAAAACGATGCTTAAAGATTATTTGGAAGAGTATCCGTCCGATGAGGATGCACAGAAAGAAAGTACATTTTTGGAGACTAGATAATGGCAAAACCACAGGAAATCGAAGAAATTGAAGAAAAGGTAATTTTAGTAGGTGTCAGTGAGCAGGAGGGCGATGATGCGGAAGATTCCGTGACGGAGCTGGCAGAATTGGTTAAGACCGCAGGTGCGACCGTTGTTGGAACACTGATTCAAAAGCGTGAGACCATACATCCGGGCACTTATGTGGGAACCGGAAAAGTAGAAGAAATCGCGCAGCTTATTGCACAGACCGGGGCTACCGGTATTGTGTGCGATGACGAATTGTCTCCGGCGCAGCTTCGCAATCTTGAGAGTATGTTAGATACCAAAGTCATGGACCGTACATTGATCATTCTGGATATTTTTGCAGCGCGTGCGACGACTAGTGAAGGAAAAATACAGGTCGAGCTGGCGCAGTTAAAGTATCGGCTCAGCCGGCTCAGCGGACTTGGAAAAACCATGTCCCGTCTCGGTGGTGGTATCGGAACAAGAGGACCGGGAGAAAAGAAGTTAGAGATCGACCGTCGTCTGATCAATGACCGTATTGCCCAGTTAAACCGTGAACTGAAGGAAGTAGTCAAACATCGTGAAATTACCCGTGCAAAGCGTGCCAAAAGCGAAGTGCCGGTCGTGGCGATCGTCGGTTATACGAATGCCGGCAAATCGACACTGTTAAATCATCTGACTGATGCAGAGGTACTCGAAGAAGATAAGCTTTTTGCAACACTCGACCCGACCACCCGTATGTTGGAACTGGATGGACATCAGCAGGTGCTTTTGACAGACACGGTAGGATTTATCCGCAAGCTTCCGCACCATTTGATCGAGGCGTTTAAAAGCACACTTGAAGAAGCAAAATATGCAGACTATATTTTCCATGTTGTAGATGCTTCGAATCCGCAGATGGATAAACAGATGCATATAGTTTATGAGACGTTGGATCATCTCGGAGTAAAGAATAAGAAGATGGTCACGCTGTTCAACAAAATGGATCAGCGCACTGAGGAAGAACCTTTGCAGGATTTCCGTGCAGACCATATTCTACAGATATCGGCAGCGAATAATCAGGGATTGGATGAAATCAAGGCGCTCTTGCAGGAAATGCTGCGCGAAGACAAAGTTTATATTGAACGTGTTATCCCCTATGCACAGGCAGGTATCATACAGCTTGTCCGGGAAAAGGGAGAGCTTGTCTCTGAGGAATATGTACCGGAAGGAATCGAAATCAAGGCATATGTTCCGATGGAGGTATATGGAAAACTATAACTGTGAATGGAATAACAGCTTTGAAAGGTTGCACGAATATTCATAAAAATGTATAATGAGGAGTAATGAATTTCATTTTAAATGAAATTGGAGGTATTCATGTCACAGTCGGTTACAATAAAGAGTAATAAATATGGAATCAATCTGGTTTTAAATCCGGATGTTGCATTTGACGATTTGTTAAAGGATGTTGTTGAAAAATTTAAAGCATCCAGCAGTTTTTTTAAAAATGCGAAACTTGCACTTGCATTTGAGGGAAGAGCACTTTCGGATGATGAAGAACAACAGATTATAGCAGCCATAGAAAAAAATACTACAATAGAGATTTTATGCATTGTGGAAAAAGGAACAAAGCAGGAAGCAATCATGAAAGAGCAGGTCGAGGCTTTTTATGACGCAGTGCAGCAGGAATGTGAGAATACAGCACCGATTAGTGTTCCGGAGCAGTTTTACCGCGGCACGCTCAGATCTGGACAGGTGATTTCCAGTGAATCAAGTGTTACGATCATAGGAGATGTGAATCCAGGTGCAAAAATTATTGCACAGGGAAATATCATAATTCTTGGTGCACTCAAAGGTAACGCTCACGCAGGATGTATGGGAGACAGAAGCTGTTTTGTTTTTGCATTGGATATGAAGCCAATTCAGATTCAGATCGGTGATCTGATCGCAAAGAGCCCGGATCAGGCAGAACAGAAGCAACGTACGCGCCGTAAGAAAAAACAGACGGAAAATGAAGCACAGATTGCCATTGCAAAAGATGGAAATATTTATATTGAACCAATTACAAAAAATATTTTAAATACTATTTAGAAACGTAGGAGGAAAGAATTTAATGAGCGAAGTAATCGTTATCACATCGGGAAAGGGTGGTGTAGGAAAGACCACAACCACAGCAAATATAGGTACAGGTCTTGCACAGTTAAATAAAAAAGTTGTTATGATTGATACGGATATCGGATTGCGTAATCTGGATGTTGTTATGGGTCTGGAGAATCGTATTGTATATAATCTGGTGGACGTTGTTGAAGGAAAATGCCGTATTCGTCAGGCGCTGATCAAGGACAAGAAATACCCGGAGCTTTGTCTTCTTCCATCTGCACAGACCAGAGACAAGGATGCGGTTACACCGGAGCAGATGGTAGAACTTATCAATGAGCTTCGTGAAGAGTTTGATTATATCTTGCTTGATTGTCCGGCAGGTATTGAGCAGGGATTCAAAAATGCAGTTGCAGGAGCAGATCGTGCACTTGTTGTTACAACACCTGAGGTGTCTGCAATCCGTGATGCAGACCGTATTGTTGGTTTGCTTGAAGCAAATGAGATGAAACGCATTGACTTGATTGTCAACCGTCTGCGTGTCGATATGGTAAAACGTGGAGATATGATGAATGTAGATGATGTTACGGAAATTCTTGCCGTCAATCTGATCGGTGCCGTACCGGATGATGAACAGATCGTTGTTTCTACAAACCGTGGAGAGCCACTTGTTGGTACAAACAGTCTGGCAGGAAAGGCATATATGAATATATGTCACCGCATATTGGGTGAAGAGGTTCCGTTACTGGATCTGAACCAAAAGCATGGAGTTTTCGAAAAGTTGAAAGATATGTTTAAGAAAAATTAAAGGGGGATATTTATTGTGGGAATAATGGATTTATTTAAAAAGAAAACTTCAGGCAATGTCGCAAAGGACCGCTTGAAGCTGGTGCTCGTTTCAGACCGCGCTAACTGTTCCTCTGAGATGATGGAAATGATGAAAAATGATATCATTGAGGTCATATCCCGTTATATGGATATTGATGCGGAAGCACTTGATGTGAAAATTACAGAGACGGAATCCGATTCCAATAACGGAACGGTTCCTGCACTTGTTGCAAATATCCCTATTCGTGATATGAAACATCGTCCGGAACCAAGATAAGATAAAAGCATAATCAATCGGATACACAAAACCCCGGGAGGCTTTTGCCTGCCGGGGTTTTTGTAATCATCTTATATTATTTCATTGCATTCTTTTTTGCGATTGATGCTCTCTTACGCAGGGTAGGATCAAGGATTCTCTTACGGATACGAAGACTTTCCGGAGTAACCTCGAGAAGTTCGTCGGTATCAATGAAATCCAGTGCCTGCTCAAGACTTAACTTACGTGGTGGAACCAGTGTCAGTGCCTCGTCAGCGGAAGAGGAACGTGTGTTGGTCAGATGCTTCTTTTTACATACGTTCAGCTCGATATCCTCAGCTTTTGAACTCTGTCCGATGATCATACCGGAGTAAACCTTTTCACCAGGTCCGATGAAGAGAGTACCACGCTCCTGAGCGGAGAACAGACCATAAGTTACGGATTCTCCAGTTTCGAAAGCAATGAGAGAACCGGTGGAACGGTAAGCAATCTCTCCACGGAATGGCTCATAGCCATCGAACATTGTATTGATGATACCATTTCCCTTTGTATCGGTCATGAACTCACCACGATAACCGATGAGACCACGGGATGGAATCTTAAACTCTAATCGTGTATAGCCGCCGGCGATAGAACCCATATTCTGAAGTTCACCTTTACGCTGCTGCAGCTTGGAGATGACAGCTCCGGTAAATTCGTCCGGAACATCAACATAGGCAAGCTCCATTGGCTCAAGTTTCTTACCATTCTCATCATAATGATAGAGAACCTCAGCTTTGCTGACTGCAAACTCATAACCTTCACGGCGCATGTTCTCGATCAGAACGGATAAGTGAAGCTCACCACGGCCGGAAACTTTCAGGCTGTCCGGGCTGTCCGTCTCTTCGACACGAAGTGACACGTCGGTATTCAATTCGCGGAACAGTCTGTCACGGATATGACGGGAAGTGACATATTTTCCTTCCTGTCCGGCGAGAGGACTGTCATTTACGATAAAGTTCATGGAAATGGTTGGCTCGGAAATCTTCTGGAACGGAATCGCCTGTGGATTTTCCGGTGAACAGATGGTGTCTCCGATGTGGATGTCTGCAATACCGGAGATTGCTACGATCGAACCGATCTTTGCTTCTGTGACATCTACTTTATTTAATCCGTCGAACTCATAGAGTTTGCTGATGCGGACTTTTTCAAGCTTGTCAGGATCGTGATGGTTGACAACGACTGCTTCCTGATTGACTTTCAGGGAACCGTTGTCTACTTTACCGATACCGATACGTCCGACATACTCATTGTAATCGATCGTACTGATCAGTACCTGTGTGCTGGCATCCGGATCACCGGTTGGTGCAGGAATGTAGTTTACAATCGTCTCGAAGAGAGGTGTCATATCTTTCTTCTCATCATCGAGGTTGTACATTGCGTATCCGTCTCTTGCGGATGCATAAATAAATGGGCAGTCAAGCTGCTCGTCGGAAGCATCCAGATCCATGAAAAGCTCTAATACTTCATCGATAACTTCGGCAGGTCTGGCTTCCGGACGGTCAATTTTGTTGATGCAGACAATAACCGGCAGATTCAAAGCCAGTGCCTTCATCAGTACGAATTTTGTCTGTGGCATGGTTCCTTCGAACGCATCTACCACGAGAACAACACCATTTACCATCTTGAGAACTCGCTCAACCTCACCACCGAAATCGGCATGTCCTGGAGTATCTATGATGTTGATTTTTGTATCCTTATAAAATACGGCAGTATTTTTGGACAAGATAGTGATACCACGCTCACGCTCGATATCGTTAGAGTCCATGACGCGCTCCTGCACTTCCTGATTGGCACGGAACACACCGCTTTGTTTTAACAATTCATCAACCAGAGTCGTTTTACCATGATCGACATGGGCGATAATTGCTATATTACGAATATCATCTCTTGTTGTTACCATAATTTACCTTCTTTTCTATTATACATATCTCTTTGTGTATTATAACCTGTACCATTTTATCATAAAAATGCATTTTCGCAAGAGTTTCTTCTATGTTTAGTGAAAAATATGGCGAAAAATGTTGCTGTTCACATCTGTTTTTTTATCGACATACTTTGATGATTTCTTGCAATGAATAAATGGTAAAACATAACCCTAACAAATATTTCCACAAAAGGAAGGGAGAAAATTCATGGCAGATAAAATGTTTGAAAACAACCAGGTAACGATTATAGGAGAAATTGTATCGGATTTTGTGTTTAGTCACGAAGTGTATGGGGAAGGCTTTTATATGGTAGAAGTATCAGTAAACCGCTTGTCCAACTTTGTAGATTACATACCGGTCATGGTATCGGAGCGTCTGATTGATGTAAAATCCGACTGCAATGGTCAGTATGTGTATGTGACCGGACAGTTCCGATCCTTTAATCGACATGAGGAGCACAAAAACCGTCTTGTACTTTCTGTATTTGCGAGAGAGTTTGAACTTGTGGAGGCACCGGAAGAGGATCATGAGACGAACCAGATTTTTCTTGATGGCTTTATTTGCAAAGACAGCGTTTACAGGAAGACTCCACTTGGAAGAGAGATTGCGGATCTGCTTGTAGCAGTCAACCGGTCTTATGGAAAATCAGATTATATTCCGTGTATCTGTTGGGGAAGAAATGCGCGTTTTGCAGCAGGATTTGAAGTGGGCAGCCACGTGCAGATCTGGGGAAGAATCCAAAGTCGTGAGTACGTAAAAAAGCTTAGTGAGACAGAAGTAGAACAGAGGGTTGCTTATGAAGTCTCTGTGAGCAAAATCGAATTTCTGGAGTCGTAAAAACTGCAAAAAAAGAGGCACACTTGATTATTTGACCTGTTTGTGGTATCTTACTTAAGATTCTTTGTATAAGGCGTGAAAGTAAATCGGAGATACGAAAAGGGCTTCGGTTTTATTTTGGAGGCAATTATGAACGAAGGTATTATACAGATTTATTATGGTGAGGGCCACGGCAAGTCAACCGCTGCAATCGGTAATGCAATCCGTTGTGCAAGCGAAGGCAAAAGTGTGATTATCATCCAATTTTTAAAAGGGAAAAATGAGAATGAACTGGCTTTTTTGAATCGTCTTGAGCCGGAAATCAAGATTTTTCGATTCGCAAAATCCGATGAAAGTTTTGAAGAGCTGTCGGAGCAGGAGCAGCAGGAGGAGGCAATGAATCTGCGAAACGGATTCAACTATGGAAAGAAGGTTGTAACGACGGCCGCCTGTGATATGCTGATTCTTGATGAGGTGCTGGGTGTGATTGATGAGAAGGTAGTTGCGCCACAGGAAATGCAGGAACTGTTTGAAAATAAACCGGATGATATGACGCTTATCTGCACCGGACGTGTCCTTGAGGACAGTATCCGTCCTTATGCGGATGAGATCTATAATATCGCACCGGAAAAAATAAGGATTGACGAATAGTACACATGGTGCTATTATCAGAAAAGAAGCAAATAACTCAGATAGAGGTCGCGCAAGCTATGAGTATTCTGTGGGATGTGACAGACACAGGCGAACACAGAGGAAAGGGGCGAGCGCCGAAGAGATAAAAGGGCTGTACTTTTATTTCTGGGCATATGGTAAAGAACCATATGACTGTCAACATACAAAGTTGGAGAGCTATCGAATCTATAATATACAACAATGTAGATTAGACCAGCTCAGGTGCGAGCTGGTTTTTTTATGGAAGGGAGAACAAATGGCAATATTTAAAGGCGCTGGTGTTGCAATCGTTACACCAATGAAAGACAATCAGGATGTAAATTATGATAAGTTAGAGGAGCTGATCAATCAGCAGATTGATGCAGGTACGGATGCAATTGTTATCGCAGGCACAACAGGTGAGAGTTCTACACTTACCATGGAGGAGCATCGCGACGTTATCAAGGCTGCTGTTGAGTTTACAAAACACCGTGTTCCGGTTGTTGCTGGAACCGGTTCGAACTGCACACGCACAGCAATCCAGCTGTCACAGGAAGCAGAAGAGGACGGTGTAGACGGATTACTGATCGTAACGCCATATTACAACAAGGCAACACAGGCCGGACTGATTAGCCACTATTCACAGATCGCAGACAGCACAAAATGCCCGATCATCATGTACAATGTACCGGGAAGAACCGGATGTAATCTTCTTCCGGAGACCGTTGCAACACTGTTTGCTGCAAAAGAGAACATCGTGGGATTAAAAGAAGCTACCGGTAATATGGCACAGGCAAGCAAAACAATGGCACTTACCGATGGCAAGATCGATATGTATTCCGGAGAGGACGGACTGGTTGTTCCGTTGTTATCTATCGGTGCAGTCGGTGTGATCTCTGTATGGAGTAACGTAGCACCTGCAAAAGTTCATCAGATGTGTGACAGCTTTTTCAAGGGCGACATTGAGACAGCAAGAAAGATTCAGTTAGAGGGACTTCCACTGGTAGATGCATTATTCTCAGAAGTAAATCCAATCCCGGTTAAGAAGGCATTGAATCTGATGGGCATGGAAGTTGGACCACTTCGTTCCCCACTTTGTGAGATGGGCGAGACTAATGCCGCAAAACTTGCAGAAGTAATGAAGAACTACGGTTTATTGAAATAAGAAAAGTATCGGATGATGTCCGGTGAACGAAAGGATAAGAGACGAAAATGACAAGAGCGATTATGAATGGCTGTAACGGAAAGATGGGACAGTGCATTACACAGATCTGTGCCCAGGATCCGGATATTGAAATTGTTGCAGGAATCGATATGTATGATGGTATTAAAAATACGTATCCGGTATTTGCAAGCCTTGCAGAATGTACAGTAGATGCAGATGTAATTATTGATTTTTCCAATGCAAAGGCAGTGGATACACTGGTAGATTACTGTGTGGAGAAGCAGATTCCGGTTGTATTGTGCACGACAGGACTTTCTGAGGAACAGTTACAGAAAGTCGAGCAGGCATATGAGAAAGTTGCAATTCTTAAGTCTGCAAATATGTCATTGGGAATCAACACTTTGATGGAACTTCTCAAGAAGGCGGCAACGGTATTTGCACCGGCAGGATTTGATATGGAGATCGTAGAGAAGCATCATAATCAGAAATTAGATGCACCAAGCGGTACGGCACTTGCACTTGCGGATTCCATGAACGATGCACTGGAGGATGCTTATACTTACAAGTATGACAGAAGCCAGGAGCGCAAGAAGAGAGACAAGTATGAAATCGGTATCTCTGCAGTCCGTGGCGGCAACATCGTCGGTGAGCATGAAGTGATTTTCGCCGGTCAGGATGAAGTGATCGAATTCAAGCATACAGCATACTCTAAGGCCGTATTTGCCAAGGGCGCAGTAGAGGCAGCGAAGTTCTTAAACGGAAAAGGTGCAGGACATTATGATATGGCAGATGTCATTGCTGCAAAATAAAATCATAAGGAAAGTCGAACACTTTGTGTGCTCGGCTTTTTTTATGGCAATTTTGTTGACATGCTTTATAAAAAAATCATATAATATTCTTAATTGTACATTGCTATAAGGTACGAATGAGGTATGCTATGAAAAATAGAATGAAAAAATTAATACCTGTTATGCTTGCAGCCATTGTGTTTGCTGGAAATCTTGCAGGAACAACACAGGTGCAGGCAAGTGAAATCGAAAGCCGAACCCTTGATATTTATGATGCAGAGGTGCCTGCGGTCGAGGAGAATATTTCTTTGGATGGCATGAGAGGAGCAGCTCAGGTTCCATCTGCATATCATAACACAACGGCGGAGCTTCATGCATTGTATCCTGCAACACGTTCGCAGGGAAATTACAATACCTGTTGGGCTTTCAGTGGTGTCGGACTGGCAGAGTTTGATCTGATTACGGATGACAAGGTTGCGGACAAAAGCATTGATTTGAGTGAGCTGCAGGCTGCTTATTTCACCTATCATTCGGTGGATGATGCGTTCGGGGGAATGCTTGCAGATGATGTGTCGCTGTTATCCGGAAATTATATGTCGAGTGGTGGCAATATGTACTATTTATCACGCGCTTTGATGCAGTGGAAGGGACTGGTCAGGGAATCGGATGCTCCCTATACAAATGTCACGAGAACTATATCTGACAGTCTTGCATATCAAAAAGATGTAGCGCATTTACAGAATGTATATCTGATGAATATTCATAAAAATCCTTCTTCGGTGAAGAAAGCAATTATTGCACATGGAGCGGCGAGCATTGGGTTTAAGGCAGGAGATAAAAACGTTTATGACCAGATGGCCTATTATGGTCCGGAAGGGGGGATGGTTGCAACATACCGCTGTGACAAAAAGGCAACAGTAGATCACCAGGCAATTGTTGTGGGATGGGATGACAATTTTCCGGCATCTGCTTTCAAATACCCGGCAAAGAAAAATGGAGCATGGCTGGTTCGTAATTCGTGGTCGGATTTGTCAGACAACAGTTATTACAGCTATTTCTGGATGTCGTATGAGGATGCCGGTCTGGAGGATGCAGCTTGGGTTTTTGATTTTGGACCGGGGGATAATTACGATTACAATTATCAGTATGATGGAGCCGTCTATGCATATAAGGTAAAGTCCTATCCGAAAGAGGCCAATGTATTTTGGGTAAAAGGATCTGCAAATCAGCAACTGAGAGCTGTGTCCATCTCCATGATGCAGGATGCAAATGTTCCATATACAATTAAGATTTACACCAATATTGCTAGTGCAAAGAAACCGACAAGTGGTATTCTTGCAGCCAAAGTTACCGGTAAGACAAGCTATGTCGGAGTCTATACGATTCCGTTGAAGAAAGCAGTATCTATTCCCAAGGGTACGAAATATGCAGTTGTAGTAGAATTCAATAAAAAGAATAAAGGTGTGGATATGGAGTGCTCCGGAAAAAATCAGCATCTGTCAATTACTGCTTTTTCCGATTATGGGCAGAGTTTTGTTTATAGCAACGGATCATGGAGAGATCTGGCAGATTTGTCAGAATACACAGGCATTGGAAATCTCTGCATTAAAGCATACACGGATAAGACAGGAACAAGCATCGGAAAAGTAAAGTCGGTGCGTGCGAAAGCTGGAAAAACCAGTATGCGCATTTCCTGGAGCAAAGTAGCTTCCGCAAAGACTTACGAAGTATATCGTGCAACTTCAGAGAAGGGAACCTACAAAAAAGTTGCAATCGTAAAAGGAAAACATTATACCGATAAAAAACTTTCCAAAGGAAAGACTTATTATTATAAAGTACGCGCCTGCAAGACGAATGGAAAGAAATCCGTGGCAGGAGCACTTTCTGATGTAAAGAAAGCAACAACAAAACGATAAAATATAAATAGAAAGGATTTATCAGATGTCAATATTGATAAAAGGCGGCCGCGTCATTAATCCGGCAACACAGATGGAAGAAGAAGCCGATGTGTTGATCGAAGAAGACAAGGTTGTAGAAATGAAAAAGAACATAGAAGAAAAAGCAGATCGTGTATTAGACGCAAGCGGCTGTTATGTTATGCCGGGATTCATTGATATGCATGTGCATTTCCGTGATCCAGGCTTTGAGCAGAAAGAAGATATTTATACCGGAATGGAAGCAGCGGCTCACGGTGGATATACGACGGTCCTGACGATGCCGAATACAAAACCGGTTGTCGATAATCCGGATGTTGTAAATTATGTACACAACAAAGCAAAAGCAGGTAACTGCATCCATGTATTACAGGTTGGAGCTGTCACCAAGGGACAGATGGGCAAGGAGCTTGCTGATATCAAGGGAATGGTAGAAGCCGGAATCCCTGCAATCAGTGAAGATGGTAAATCGGTTATGAATGCAGAAGTGTACCGCGAGGGAATGCTTGAGGCAGCAAAATATCATATTCCTGTATTGGCACACTGTGAGGACATTAATATGGTACACGGAGGGGTAATGAATGCGGATGCCAAGGCAAAAGAACTTGGTATGCCGGGTATCACGAATTCCGTGGAGGATGTCATTATTGCGAGAGATATTGTGCTCAGTAAAGATACCGGTGCACAGCTGCATTTGTGCCATTGTTCCACAAAAGATTCTGTAGAGATGGTACGGATTGCAAAAGAAGAGGGACTTCATGTTTCTGCAGAGGTTTGTCCGCATCATTTTACACTTACATCCGATGATATTACGGAATATGTGCCACAGATTGAAGCGGGTATTCTGATTCCAAAAGAAACCGATGCAGATACGAACTACAAGATGAATCCACCGCTTCGTACCAAAGAAGATGTGGAAGCATTAAAGGAAGGTCTGCGTGACAACATTATGGATGTGATTTCTACAGACCATGCACCACATACATTTGATGACAAGAATACATCCATGAAGAAAGCGCCTTTTGGCATTGTTGGATTGGAGACGGCTGCATGTCTGACTTATTCGGAACTTGTATTGGGCGGATATCTGACACCGATGCAGATGGCTGAGAAGATGAGTTACAATCCTGCAAAGATCGTAGGAATCGACAAAGGTGATATTCAGCCGGGAAAGAAGGCGGATATCGTAATTTTTGACCCGAAGGAAACTTATACGATTGACAAGAATAAATTTGCATCGAAGGGAAGAAACACACCGTTCCACGGAAGAAAAGTGACCGGACGTGTCAAATGCACGATCTGTGATGGAAATGTAGTATTTAATGAAATTAAGAATAAAACAAAATAAAAGATAAGAGGAAAAAGACATGATTAACAAATTAGTAGACAAAATCAAGGAAACCAATGCACCGATCGTTGTAGGATTAGACCCGATGCTTTCCTATGTACCGGAGCATATTCAAAAAGCTGCATTTGCAGAGTTCGGTGAGACACCGGCAGGTGCAGCAGAAGCTATCTGGCAGTATAACAAGGCAATCGTAGATGCAACTTATGATCTGATTCCGGCCGTAAAGCCACAGATCGCTATGTATGAGCAGTTTGGTATCGAAGGTGTAAAGGCATTTCAGAAGACGGTAGATTACTGTCACGAAAAGGATCTGGTTGTCATCGGTGATGTAAAGCGTGGAGATATTGGATCGACATCTGCCGCTTATGCAACCGGACATCTTGGAAAAGTACAGATCGGAAGCAAGAGTTATTCTACGTTTAATGAGGATTTTGCAACTGTAAATCCATACCTTGGAACGGATGGAATCAAGCCGTTCGTTGATGTATGTAAGGAAGAAAATAAAGGTATCTTCATTCTTGTCAAGACATCTAATCCGTCCAGTGGCGAGTTCCAGGATCGTCTGATCGACGGCCGCCCGCTGTATGAAATCGTAGGTGAGAAAGTTGCTGAGTGGGGAAGTGAGTGTATGGGAGAGTCTTATAGTTATGTCGGAGCAGTTGTCGGAGCAACTTATCCGGAGCAGGGTAAGATCCTTCGTAAGATCATGCCAAAGTCATTTATCCTTGTTCCGGGTTACGGCGCACAGGGCGGAAAGGGTAAGGATCTGGTTCATTTCTTTAACGAAGATGGATTAGGAGCAATTATCAATTCTTCCCGTGGTATTATTGCAGCTTATAAGCAGGATAAATACAAAGAGCAGGGAATCACACCGGAGAACTTTGCAGATGCATCCCGTATGGCGGTTGAAGATATGATCGCAGATATTGCAGGAGCTTTGGCATCTAAGTAATCTAACCGTGGGAACATTTATATTGGAAGCAGAATGCAGGAGAGAAAAATGAGCGAAAAGTTTCAGGAGACCGTGACCGTTGTCTCACAAAAACAGATCGGTACGGGAATATATGATTTAACCATTCAGACAAAGGAGATTGCAGCGGCAGCGAAAGCCGGACAGTTTGTTTCGGTATACAGTAACGATGCAAGCAAGCTTTTACCTCGTCCAATCAGTCTGTGCGGAATTGACCGCAAAGCAGGTACATTGCGCCTGGTTTACCGCGTGACCGGGGAACATACCGGAACCGAAGAGTTTTCCAGACTTCAGGCGGGAGATACCATGAAAATTATGGGACCGCTGGGCAATGGATTTACGGTGGAAAAAGGCAGGAAAACATTTCTGATTGGTGGAGGTATCGGCGTACCGCCAATGTTACAGCTGGCAAAGGAAATGAAAGATGCCGGAGAAAATTTCCAGATTGTGATGGGATATCGTGATGCCGGAACTTTTCTTCTGGATGAATTTAAAGAACAGGGTGAAAGCTTTGTGGCAACTGAGGATGGCAGTGTTGGAACCAAAGGAAATGTATTGGATGCAATTCGCGAAAACCATCTGGATGCGGATGTTATCTATGCATGTGGCCCGACACCGATGCTGCGTGCCCTGAAAGCATATGCCGAAGAACAGAACATGACATGTTATGTTTCCATGGAGGAGCGTATGGCATGCGGAATCGGAGCTTGTCTTGCCTGTGTATGTAATTCTACGGAAAAAGATGCACATTCAAATGTGAAGAACAAACGTATCTGCAAAGAGGGACCTGTATTTAATGCAAAGGAGGTAGAACTGTAATGAATATGTCAGTGAATATAGCCGGAGTTGAATGGAAGAATCCGGTGACGGTTGCTTCCGGAACATTTGGTTCAGGTGCGGAGTACAGTGAATTTGCAGATTTAAATAAACTTGGAGCAGTCACGACAAAAGGAGTGGCAAATGTGCCATGGGCAGGTAATCCAACACCACGTGTTGCAGAGGTGTACGGCGGAATGCTCAACGCGGTCGGACTGCAGAATCCGGGAATTGAATTGTTCTGCAAACGTGATATTCCGTTTTTAAAACAATATGATACAAAGATTATTGTCAATGTATGTGGACATTCTACCGAGGAATATGTAGCAGTTGTGGAAAGACTTGCTGATGAGCCGGTCGATTTACTTGAAATCAATATTTCCTGCCCGAACGTAAAAGAAGGCGGTATCGCATTCGGACAGGATCCAAAAGCCGTAGAGGCGATTACAAAAGAAATGAAGCGTCATGCAAAGCAGCCGGTGATCATGAAACTGAGTCCGAATGTTACGGACATTACAGAGATGGCGCGTGCAGCAGAAGCAGGCGGTGCAGATGCATTATCACTGATTAATACCATTACCGGAATGAAGATTGATGTCAATCGCCGTAAATTTGTTTTGGCAAACCAGACAGGTGGCATGTCAGGCCCGGCCATTCATCCGGTTGCTGTACGTATGGTGTACCAGACTGCAAAGGCAGTCAATGTCCCGATTATTGGAATGGGTGGTATCATGAATGCGGATGATGCAATTGAAATGATTCTTGCAGGAGCCACAGCAGTATCGGTTGGTACTGCAAATTTCACAGATCCGACTGTGACGGAGAAGATTGTAGCCGGTATCGGGGAATATATGAAGAAATATCATGTCAATGATATCAAAGAACTGATTGGTGCAGTTTCTTAAAACGTAAGTATTAAAAGGAACCGGATGTGATGAAAAAGGTATGGGAATTTTTTGAAAATCTCGATGAATATGTGTATGTTACTGATGTAAAAACCAATGAGCTGATTTATATGAATCGTAAGACAATGGAAACTTATGGATATCATTCATTAGAACAGATCAAAGGAAAGAAATGTTATCAGGTACTACAGAATTCATCCATGCCATGTAAAATGTGCAATAACAAAATACTGCAACCGGAGCATTTTCAGGAATGGCGTTATTATAATCCTATTCTGAAAAAATATCTGTTACTTAAAGATACGCTGCTACATGATGAGAAAACAGGTAAAGATTATCGTATAGAAATGGCTATGGATGTGGGAGAGGAAGTCCGGCAGGGAAATGTGATCGAGAATTTTCAGAATCTGGAAACACTCATTAATGAGGGACTTCGTATCGCATTGCTTGCGCCGACACCGGACCAGTCCATTGAAGTTATGTTGGAATATCTGGGAAAAACTTTACATGGCGATCGTACCTACATCTTTGAAAAGGATGATAGAGGATATGATAATAATACCTATGAGTGGGTGGCGGATGGAGTTGTCCCGGAGAAAGAAGAACTTCAGAATCTTCCACCGGAAGTGTGCGCGCATTGGTACAAAAAGTTTCAGGATAACCGGTGTGTGGTCATTCATCAACTGGAGGATATCAGGGAAAAAGATCCGATTCTTTATGAAGTATTGGAGAAACAAAGCATTCATTCGCTGGTGGTGGTTCCGTTATATGACAATGGCAAAGTGATTGCTTTTTTTGGTCTGGATAATATTGCAGAAAATATTTCCTTTGAATACACGCAGAGTATGTTACAGATGACAGGATATTTTTTCGTATCATCAATGAAACAAAGAAATCTTGTGCGCAAATTACAGGAAATCAGTTTCCATGACCAGTTGACGAAACTTGGAAATCGTTTCGCATTGGAAGACTATGCGACACAAGTGGACAGTCGTAGGAGCATAGGTGTTGTATTTTGTGATATTACAGGACTGAAACGTGTGAATGACAGTCAGGGACATATTGCTGGTGATAAATTTATTATGGATGCCAGTGAATGCCTGAAAAATGCATTTGGGGATCAGAACAACGGGCTTTTCAGAATTGGTGGTGATGAGCTTCTTGTTCTGTGTCCGGAAATGACAAAAAAAATGCTCAAAGAAAAGATAAGTGACTTGCGGTCTTATATGGCAGAGGCAAATGTGACAATGGCTATCGGTTATGTCTGGAAGCCGGATGCGTCAGCCAGTCTTGATGAGGTGATGACGGAAGCTGAGATGTGGATGTACAAAGATAAGGAAGCTTATTATAAACGAACAGGAATTGATCGACGGGTTCGCTGACAGAGAATCAGGAGAGGACAAGGTTGTAAGAGGGGTTATTTTCATGGAACAAATGAGTTCAGGAAGGCTGAGTGAGGCAATTGCATTTCAGATTGCAGAACTGATTCTTTCCGGTCAGATAGAAAGCGGGACAAAGCTGCGACAGGAAGAACTGGCAAAGATGCTGGAAGTTTCAAGGATACCGGTGCGTGAGGCTTTGCAGCTTTTGGAAACACAGGGACTTGCAAAAAGACTGGTGACAAGGCATATTGTGACAGCAGATCTGGATGATGTGCATGTAAGGGAAACTTATGCGATGATAGCGGCGATGGAAAAGAATGCGATAGATGCGATGGTGAGCGAAAGAGGAGTTGCGGCGTTGCAGGAGTATGAGGGTATTCGACCGGATATGGAAATTCACCGGATGATCATTCAAAGGACTGCCAATCTGTATGTACAGACGCTTTTGACCAATGCTGTAAATTATTATGTACAGTTTGCAGAAAAAAAGAAGCCACAAAGTACCTATACAATGCACAACGTATTGCAGAAGTGGGCTACGGAAGGAGAGAGTCTGTTGAATGAACATTACCTTATACTTGCAGAAACTGTAATCGCGGAAAGGAAGAAAAATTATGAGTCTGCTTAAACCAATTGTTATGCCGTCGGCAAAACAGAAAGTTGCTTCGGAACTGCGGAAAGCGATTTTGTCACGCAAACTGAAAGAGGGAGAAGTACTTTCTTTAGAGAGTATCGCCACACAGTTAAATGTTTCCATCACGCCGGTGCGTGAGGCATTTCAGATTCTTGACTGGGATGGACTTATAAAATTAAGACAGAACAAAGGTGCCATCGTACTTGGAATAACGGATACATACATACGTGATCATTATCAGTTACGGGCTATTTTAGAATCTTCCTGTGCACAGCTTGCCTGCGAGAATGAGGCAGATCTGAGCACCCTGGAGGATATCATGAAAGATGCGCAGCGTATGATTGAGACGAAAGAATATGCGGGATATGCGGACAACAACCGGGCGTTTCACAGTGAAATCTGGCACATGAGTGGAAATCAGAAGATGGAGAATATGGTCAGTGAATTGTGGAATGGGCTGTCCATGGGAAATATGGTCACAGAGGAAGAGTATGCAAAGATTTCCTATAAGGAGCATGAGCAGATTTACCAGGCATTACAGAAAAGAGACCGGCAGGCTTCGTATGATGCGATGTATGCACATATTATGCGGAGCAGGGATGATATGCTGACGTATTACAATTAATCGTTGTTCGGCATATTGCATAAAAAAACGAAAAGTAAATATCCATATTTTACAAAAAGAACAAAAGCTGTTGACAATGTCAGCAGCTTTTACTATACTACAATTAGAAATTGGATACATTATCAAATATCAAAGATAATGAACTTAGGAGTAAGGGAAGAGAGTACGGAGGTGTTTTATGAGTCAGGCAACGATTACATTATTATTTCTGTTGTTTGCAGTCATTATGTTTGTGTGGGAGAAGATTCCATTAGGACTGACATCGATGATTGTATGTGTGGGGCTGGTTGTTACCGGGGTGCTGGACTGGAAAGTTGCTTTTTCCGGTTTCATTGACAGCAATGTGATTTTATTTGTTTCGATGTTTATTGTGGGTGGTGCATTGTTCGAAACAGGTATGGCGAACCGGATCGGTGGTCTGGTAACGCATTTTGCAAAATCTGAGCGGCAGTTGATCGTTGCAATCATGGTTATTGTGGGAGTTATGAGTGGCTTCCTTTCCAATACAGGTACAGCAGCCATTCTTATTCCGGTTGTAATCGGTATTGCAGCAAAATCCGGATATTCGAGATCACGCCTGTTGATGCCGCTGGTATTTGCAGCAGCAATGGGAGGAAACCTTTCACTGATCGGAGCACCGGGAAACATGATCGCCCAGTCAGCGATGGAAGGCATGGGAAAATCATTTGGATTTTTTGAATATGCAAAAGTTGGTATTCCGATTCTCATTGTTGGCATTTTCTTCTTCGCATTAATCGGTTACAAATTATTGCCGGATGCAAAGCCGAATGATGATGTGGTTTTTGATGAGACAAAAGATTTCAGTAATGTTCCAAAATGGAAACAGTGGCTTTCACTGATCATTCTGATTATTACACTGATTGGCATGATTTTCGAGGATGCTATTGGAATCAAGCTTTGTGTGGCAGGTGCGATGGGCGCTGTTGCACTGATTCTTACAGGAGTAATCACGGAAAAGCAGGCTTTACAGTCCATTGATTTGAAAACAATTTTCCTTTTCGGAGGAACTCTTTCACTGGCTTCGGCTTTGGAAGAATCCGGAGCAGGAGAGATGATCGCAACGAAAGTTGTTGGTCTTTTAGGAGATCATCCATCACCATATTTATTTACATTTGTTGTATTTATGCTTTGTTGTGTGCTCACAAATTTCATGAGCAATACCGCAACAACAGCATTGATGGTTCCAATCTGTGTATCGATTGCAAAAGGAATGGGAGCAGATCCAAGTGCCGTATTGATGGCATGTGTGATCGGTGGTTCCTGCGCATATGCAACACCGATTGGAATGCCGGCAAACACAATGGTAATTACAGCCGGCGGATATACATTTAAGGATTACGCGAAAGCGGGCATTCCCCTCATTCTCGTATCCACAGTCGTAAGTATGATACTTTTACCGATCATGTATCCGTTTTATCCGTAATACGTGGTTGGCAGCAAATTGGAAAACATTACACTAAGGAGGCGTCGTTATGACAAAGGAAGAACAGGTAAAAAAACTCACAGATTACATGGCAAAATTCATTGCTTATACAGCAAAAAAGCTGCCGGATGATGTAATCGCAAAATTACAGGAACTGCGGGATCAGGAAGACAGCCCGCTTTCAAAAACCATTTATAACACAATGTTTGAGAATCAGAAGCTGGCAGTGGAATTGAACCGTCCAAGCTGTCAGGATACCGGAGTATTGCAGTTCTGGGTAAAATGTGGAACAAAATTCCCACTTATCGGAGAACTGGAAGCACTGTTAAAGGAAGCCGTTGTACAGGCGACCTTTGAGGCACCGCTTCGACACAACAGCGTAGAGACTTTTGATGAATATAATACAGGAAAAAATGTCGGAAAAGGCACACCTACCGTATTCTGGGATATTGTTCCGGACAGTGATGAATGTGAAATTTACACATACATGGCAGGTGGCGGATGTACATTGCCGGGAAAAGCAATGGTTCTCATGCCGGGTGAAGGTTATGAAGGTGTAACCAAATTCGTGCTGGATGTTATGACAAGCTACGGATTGAATGCATGCCCACCACTTCTTGTCGGTGTCGGTGTTGCAACTTCTGTAGAGACTGCCGCATTACTTTCCAAGAAAGCACTGATGCGTCCAATCGGTTCCCACAATGAGAACGAGCGTGCTGCAAAAATGGAGAAGCTGCTTGAGGATGGAATCAACGAGATCGGCCTTGGACCACAGGGTATGGGTGGTAAGTATTCCGTTATGGGTGTAAATATTGAAAACACGGCAAGACATCCATCTGCAATCGGTGTTGCTGTAAATGTCGGATGCTGGAGCCATAGAAGAGGACACATTGTCTTTGACAAAGATTTGAACTATACAATTACAACACATTCGGAGGTGACTTTATAATGGTAGAGATGAGAAATGGAAAAAAGGTACTGATTACACCGGTATCCACAGAAGATTTAAAAGACATTAAAGTTGGAGATATCGTATATCTTGATGGAAGCATGACAACCTGCCGTGATGTGGCACACAGACGACTGGTTGAAGAAGGAAGAGAACTTCCGGTCGATGTAAGAAACAATGCGATTTTCCATGCAGGACCAATTATCCGTCCTTTGGAAAATGATAAGTTTGAGATGGTATCTGTCGGACCAACCACCAGTATGCGTATGGAAAAATTCGAGTATGAATTTGTAAAAGAGACAGGAGTAAAAGTCATCATTGGAAAAGGCGGAATGAAAGAAAACACAGAACGTGCATGCAAAGAGTTCGGAGCAATCCACTGCGTATTTCCGGCTGGAAATGCAGTTGTTGCAGCCACTGAAGTAGAAGAAATCGTTCGTGCCGAGTGGCGTGATCTTGGTATGCCGGAGACGCTTTGGAACTGCCGTGTAAAAGAGTTCGGACCACTCATCGTATCCATTGATACCGAAGGAAACAATATGTTTGAAAAGAACAAAGTAACCTTTAATGAGCGCAAGGATGCGGTATACGAAAAAATCAGCAAACAGGTTGGATTTATTAAATAGCGTGTATGGATAAATTCAGAAAAAGTCTGCTTTTGTCCATCAAAATAGGAATCGGCTGCAGTGCTGCGGTGTATCTGGCGCAGCATCTGCAGCTGGATTATGCAGCATCGGCGGGAACCATTACACTGCTTACCGTGATGACATCCAAGTGGGAATCTCTGCGGCTGGCAGGACTCCGTATCGTTACCTTCCTCCAGACCGTCGTATTGGCATGGGCGGTATTTACATTTATTCCCAATCCATGGGTTGCGTACGGAATTCTACTGGCCACAGTGGTATTTATCGCGGAGATATCCGGCTGGCGGGCAACGACTTCGGTCAATGCCGTGATTGCTGCACACTTATTATCCGATAAAAATTTAGATCATGCAGTATGGAATGAATTTGGTCTGGTCATGATCGGGATTGTTATAGCCATTCTGATGAATCTCTATCATGCAAACGCCATTAACCGCAAATCCCTGATTACCCATATGCGGCGGGCAGAGAAACGTTTGCAGGAAATTCTCGAAATTCTGGCGGATTATCTTGCAAACTGTCCACAGGAAAGAAGTGTGTGGGATGAGATTTGTGCACTGGAACAGGAATTACAGGAGTATGTGCATGAGGCGTATGAATATCAGAACAATACCTTTCCTTCGCATCCGTTATATTACATTTCTTATTTTGAAATGCGTTATGATCAGTGCCAGGTATTGCATAATCTGCATTATGAGATGAAAAAAATACGTACAATGCCCAAAGAGGCGGCGGTGATTTCGGAATATATCCGTTATCTGATTCCTTATGTTGTGGAATATAATCATCCGGAATCGCAGTCAGAAGAACTTGCACGTATTTGTAATGAAATGAAAAAAGAGGAACTTCCACAGACGATGGAAGCGTTGGAAAGTCGTGCCATGCTCTATCATATCCTGATGGATCTTGAAGAGTTTCTGGTATATAAAGCCCGGTTTATTCGTGGGCTGGACGAACAACAGAAACGAAAATACTGGAAAGCTTAATTCAAATATGAAAAAAATATAAACACCGGCAGATTGCTTGACGAAGTAATTTGCCGGTGTTATTATTTAACACGCGCAAATACTTAACAATGTTATGTGATTGAAAAACAAGGAGTATAACTATGAAAACCAGAGACGAACTTTATGAAGATATGTTTCGCGCCATGAATCAGTTTCATAAGCTGAAATTCGGTGACATAATGCAAAACATGAACAAAGCGGACTTCATCGTAATGAATGTGATAATGAAAAAGGGACAGGATGACAAGATGACGATCTCGGAGCTGGCTTCTACGGCAAGAATGCTCCCGTCAGCAATCTCAAGAACGCTGAGGGGATTGGAAGAAAAAGGATACGTGGAACGTACCATCAACAAAAATGACCGACGCAATACATACGTGGAACTGACGGCGGAGGGCAAAAAGCAGACCAGCGCAGTACAACGGGAAATGCGTGACTTTGGAAAAACGGTGATGGCAAAGTTGGATGAGCAGGAAATGAATCAACTGATCTTGTACCTGAATAACATTTACAGTATTGCAGAAAAGGAACTTGAGGCTAGAAAAATCAAGGACAGAAAGGAAAGAAAGCATGAGTAGGATATTTAAAAATATGCTTCCCTACTGGAAAGCAGTCATAATTATTATTGCGCTGCTGTTCGTCCAGGCATGGTGTGACCTGTCACTTCCGGCATATACGTCGGATATCATCGATGTGGGAATCCAGAACAATGGTGTGGAGCATGTTGTGCCGGAAAAGATGACTGCAGATGAATTTGATACGGCACAGTTTATTATGACGGATAAGGAAACGAATACATGGAAAGACATCTATGAAAAGAAAGATGATCTGTATGAGTTAAAAGATTTATCCAATAAGGAACTGAATGATATTGATGAGGAACTTACGATTCCGCTCATTATGAATTACCAGATGCGTGCGATGGAAGTGGATACTTTTAAGGAGACAATCGCAAAGCAGATGGGAAAAGATGTATCGGCTTTTGCTGACATGAGTGTGGAAGATATCGGTGCAATGATGCATGTGGACCTGAAAAGTTTCAAGCAGGAGAAAGAGGATGATGACGGAAACAAAATCAAAGTCGACTGTGTGGACGTAAGACCGATATTTGCCAATATGCTGGCAAGCGGTGCGATGGAAAAAGACCAGATTCTTTCCATGCGTGACACGATGGAGGATACCATTGATACGATGGGAAGTTCTCTTGTGAAATCTATGGGCATTGCCTATGCGGTAGCAGCGGACAAAGACGCAGGTGTGAATGTGGATAAGATTCAGAAATCCTATCTGCTCCGTGCAGGACTGAAAATGGTCGGCATGGCACTTCTGATGGGACTGGTTACGGTTCTCGTTGGATTCTTTGCATCACGTATTGGTGCAGGAATCGGTATGAATCTGCGCGATGGTGTGTTCAAACGGGTCGTTGGATTTTCCAATGCAGAGATGGACCGCTTTTCTACAGCATCCTTAATCACGCGAAGCACGAACGATATTCAGCAGATCCAGATGGTATCTGTGCTGCTTCTTCGTATGGTTGCCTATGCACCGATCCTTGGTATCGGTGGTGTGCTCAAAGTTATGCAGACCGGAGCCGGAATGGGCTGGATCATTGTTCTGGCAATTCTTGTGATTCTTGGATATGTCATGGTACTGATGTCTGTGACTATGCCAAAATTCAAACTGATGCAGAAGCTGGTCGACAATATCAACCTGGTTTCGCGTGAGATTCTTACAGGACTTTCCGTTATTCGCGCATTTGGCCGTGAGAAAAAAGAAGAAGAACGTTTTGACGGTGCGAATAAAGAGTTGACAAAGACTATGCTTTTTACAAACCGTGTCATGACATTTATGATGCCTGGTATGATGATGATCATGAATGTACTTACCGTAGGAATTGTATGGGTAGGTGCGCACAAGATTGATGCAGGAACGATGCAGGTCGGTGCAATGACTGCATTTATCACTTATGCAATGATGATTGTTATGTCATTTTTGATGCTGACAATGATGTCGATCATGCTTCCGCGTGCAGCTGTTGCAGCAGAGCGTATCGATGAAGTTATCCATACAGAGTCTTCCATTCAGGATCCAAAAGCTCCGGAAGAACTGACGGTACATGATGGAGTTGTTCGTTTCGAACATGTAAACTTCAGATATCCGGGGGCAGAGGAAGATGTATTACATGATATTGATTTCGTGGCAGAACCGGGAAAGACGACGGCAATCATTGGAAGTACCGGTTGCGGTAAATCCACGCTGGTCAACCTGATTCCGCGTCTCTATGATGTGACAGGCGGACAGATCACACTGGATGGCAAAGACATCCGCAATATTACGATGGCAGATCTGCGTGAGGAGATTGGTTTTGTACCACAGAAGGGTGTATTGTTTTCCGGAACGATCGCATCGAACTTACGCTTTGGTAAAGACGATGCAAGTGATGAGCAGATCAAAAAAGCAGCAGAAATCGCACAGGCAACTGAGTTTATCGAGGCAAAAGATGATAAATATGATTCATCGATTGCGCAGGGCGGAAGCAATGTTTCCGGTGGACAGAAGCAGCGACTTGCAATTGCCAGAGCCATTGCAAAAGATCCGAAGATATTTATTTTCGACGACAGTTTTTCCGCACTGGATTTGAAAACAGATGCGGCACTTCGTAAAGCACTTGCAGAAAATGTAAAGGACAGCACGGTGATTATCGTAGCGCAGCGAATCAGTACGATTCTTCATGCAGAACAGATCCTGGTACTGGATGACGGTCGCATTGTAGGAAAAGGAACACACGAGGAACTGTTAAAGAATTGCAGCGTATATCAGGAAATTGCAAAATCCCAGTTATCTGCAAGTGAGCTTGGACTGAATGAAAGTGAGGTGGCTGAAAATGAGCAGTAATCAGGAAGTCAGACATCAGCAGCCAAGAAGAAGAGGTCCGATGGGACGTGGCATGCAGCCGGGCGAAAAACCGAAAGATTTAAAGAAGTCCATTAAGCAGCTGATGCAATATATCGGAAAATACAAAATCGGCATTTTTATTGTTATGATCTGTGCAGCCTGCTCTACCGTATTTACCGTAATCGGACCAAAGATTTTAGGTAAAGCGACAACCGCTTTATCCGAGGGGCTGATGGATAAAATCAAAGGCACCGGAAGTATCGATTTTACAAAAATTGGAATCATCCTGTTGTTTGTATTGGGGTTGTATCTGTGCAGTGCATTGTTCAGCTTTATTCAGGGCTGGATCATGACAGGTGTGACCCAGAAAGTATGTTATCAGCTGCGAAAAGAAATTTCAGAGAAAATCAATCGCATGCCGATGAAGTATTTTGAGAGCCGTACGTACGGTGAGGTTCTCTCCCGTATCACCAATGATGTCGATACGTTAGGACAGGGACTGAACCAAAGTATTACGACCATTATTACTTCCGTTGCAACGCTGATTGGTGTATTGATCATGATGCTGAGCATTTCTCCGCTCATGACACTGATCGCTTTGGTTATTCTTCCTATTTCTATGGGACTGATCGGATTCGTGACGAAGAAATCGCAGAAATTCTTCTGTGCACAGCAGGAATATCTGGGACATATCAACGGTCAGGTCGAGGAAGTCTATGGAGGACATCTTGTGATCAAGGCTTTTAACCGCGAGAAAGATACGATTGATGAGTTTGAGAAAACAAACAAAATTCTTTATGATTCTGCATGGAAATCCCAGTTCTTATCCGGTATGATGCAGCCAATCATGATGTTTGTCGGAAACCTTGGATATGCCTGCGTGGCTTTGACCGGTGGTTTACTTGCAATCAAAAATGTAATTACGATCGGTGATATTCAGGCGTTCATTCAGTATGTAAAGAACTTTACCCAGCCAATCCAGCAGATTGCGCAGGTTATCAATATGGTACAGTCGATGTCTGCTGCATCGGAGCGAGTATTTGAATTTCTGAATGAAGAAGAGGAAGTACAGATTGTAGAAAATCCGGCAGATATTACAACCGTCACAGGCGAAGTTACCTTTGATCATGTGCATTTTGGTTATAATCCGGAGCAGATTATTATCAATGATTTCAGTGCTAAGGTAAAGCCGGGGCAGAAGATCGCAATCGTAGGACCGACCGGAGCCGGAAAGACAACAATGGTAAAACTGCTCATGCGTTTCTATGATGTAAACAGTGGTGCGATTCTGTTGAATGATCACAATATCAAAGACTTCAACCGAAGAGAACTGCGCGATGCATTTGGTATGGTATTGCAGGAGACCTGGCTGTTTAAAGGAACCATCATGGAGAATATCCGCTACGGAAGACTCGATGCAACCGATGAGGAAGTGATTGCAGCGGCAAAAGCTGCCAGAGCGCATCATTTCATTCAGACACTTCCGGGTGGGTATCAGATGGAGTTAAATGAAGATGCCAGCAACGTATCACAGGGACAGAAACAGCTTTTGACCATTGCAAGAGCGATTCTTGCAGATAACAAGATTCTCATTCTCGATGAGGCAACTTCTTCCGTCGATACAAGAACCGAAATCGAGATTCAGAAAGCGATGGATAATCTGATGAAGGGCAGAACGAGTTTTGTTATTGCCCACAGACTTTCCACGATCCGTGATGCAGATCTCATTCTTGTTATGAAAGATGGCGATATTATTGAACAGGGTAACCACGAGGAACTTCTTGCAGCGAACGGTTTCTATGCAAACCTTTACAATTCGCAGTTTGAAGATGTAGTGGCTTAGTCATGATTGCGTAAACAAAATTATGAAAAATATCTAAAAAAATCTTGAAAAATACATTGATACACGATATATTGTTTTTTAGGGCAATTTTCGACATGAAGTTTGCAGGAAAACGACGCAAGTCTACCGAAGGAGTAACACTCTCAGGTGCCGGCTGACCGGTGCAACTGTAAATGGATCGACTCTCTGGAGACACCTGGATATGACCAGGGGCCGAAGGTGCAACATACGCGATGTGTATGAATCTCTCAGGCAACAGGACAGAGAAGATATCTTTATCAAAGTATAAATCGTATCTTCTATCCCATGTGTGCATTGCATACATGGGATAATTTATACAGACAGAACAATGATTCAGAAATACAAAGTTTCCTGTCTGTGAACCAATCAAGGGAATCTCCCGATTTTCCAGAAGTTTTGAAAAATGCACACAATACAAAAGAAACGAGAGGTATAAAAGTATGAGTGCAATTAATGATTTCCTATCCACAGTGGACAATCTGGTCTGGGGTGTACCGCTTATGGTGCTGATCCTTGCAGGCGGTTTACTGCTGACGGTGCGTCTGGGGCTTTTACAGGTAAGAAAGCTTCCGCTGGCACTGAAGTGGATGATTAAGAATGAGGAAGAGGCAGAAGGAGCCAGGGGAGAGATTACCAGCTTCGCTGCGCTATGTACCGCGTTAAGCGCAACGATCGGTACCGGTAACATTGTCGGAGTGGCAACTGCCGTAGGTGCAGGTGGTCCGGGAGCGCTGTTCTGGATGATCGTAGCGGCTTTCTTTGGTATGGCAACCAAGTATTCCGAAGGTCTGCTTGCTGTGAAGTATCGTGTGGTAGCAGAGGACGGACACAGTCTTGGTGGTCCTTTCTATTATATTGAGCGTGGTATGGGTGCAAAATGGAAATGGCTTGCAAAGCTGTTCGCATTTTTCGGTGTGTGTGTAGGTTTATTCGGAATTGGAACATTCAGCCAGGTAAACGGCATTGCCAGTGCTGTCAATGGATTTTTTGATCCGAACAATCAGCACAGTGTAAAAATCCTTCCATTCCTTGGAGAATATTCATGGTCGGTTGTGATCGCATCCTTGATCCTTGCATTCTGTGTAGCTGCCGTACTGATCGGTGGTGTAAAGAGAATCGCAAGTGTCAGCCAGATCATTGTACCGTTTATGGCGATTATTTATGTGGTATTTGTTATTATTCTTGTTATCTGTAATATTACAGAAGTTCCGGCAGCAATCGTTACGATTGTAAAGGCTGCATTTAATCCAAGAGCAGTTACCGGTGGTGTGGTCGGAAGCATGATCGTTGCAATGCAAAAAGGTGTTGCCAGAGGTATCTTCTCAAACGAGGCAGGTCTTGGTAGTGCACCAATCGCAGCTGCAGCTGCACAGACAAAGGAGCCGGTTCGTCAGGGCCTTGTCAGCATGACAGGAACATTTATTGATACGATTGTCATCTGTACACTTACCGGACTTTCCATTGTACTGACCGGTGCATGGCAGGTAGAAGGCTTAGAAGGTGTGCAGGTTACAACTTATGCATTCCAGAATGGACTTCCATTCCCGGCAGAGGTATCTTCTTTTATTCTGATGCTGTGTCTGGTATTCTTCGCATTCACAACGATTCTCGGATGGGATTATTACAGTGAGCGTTGTCTGGAGTACTTAAGCGGTGGAAATATGAAGCACGTAAAAATATATCGCTGGATTTACATCCTGGCTGTATTTATCGGACCATATATGACTGTAAGTGCTGTATGGACGATTGCCGATATCTTCAATGGTCTGATGGCAATTCCAAACATGATCGCGTTGTTTGTGTTGAGTGGTGTTGTTGTAAAGGAGACAAAGGATTTCTTCCGGAGACATAATGAAGCAAAATACAAATAAAATAAAAAGATAGTTACAGACGAAAAGAAGCTGTTGCATGATTTCATGCAGCGGCTTTTTTCATGTCAAAAGTTCTATAAGAGATTCTTTGATTACAAAAAATCCACATTATCTACAAAATCAGACAAAACTCACATACAAATTCTGCCATTCTAATACAGAAATCGAACCGACAGGAGGAACTACAAATGCGAAAGTGGAGTGCATTATGCGTCATCGTATTTGCACTGATTCTTTTATATGGATGCAGAAACAGTGTGAAAAGCCAGCCACAGAAAACGGTGGATTTGCCGGAGCTGCGCATCGGATGTGATGAATATGAACCATACAATTACAGTGATGAATATGGAAAAAGAATTGGAATTGACGCAGAGATCGCGACTGAGGCATGCAGACGGATGGGAATGAAACCGGTGTTTGTCTCAATCAAATGGGATGAAAAGGATGAATTACTTGAAGAAAAGCAAATTGATTGTGCATGGAACTGCTTTTCCATGAATGACCGCAAAGATGCGTATCAATGGGCAGGACCATACCTGAAGAGCCGGGAAATGGTGGTTGTTGCAAAGGACAGTTCCATCAAAAGCATCAAAGATCTGGAAGGAAAAATTGTCGGTGTGCAGACAAGCACACAGCCGGAAAAAATTTTTCTGGAAGAAGATGAAGAAGTACCGGATGTGAAATTTGTGTATTCGTTTCCGGACATGGAAGATACACTGATGGTATTACAGCAGGGGTATGTGGATGCTGTGGCAGCTCATGAGAACACTTTGCTCCGGCGGATAAAGAATATCAAAGGAGAATATCGTTTGCTGGAGGAAAGCTTGCTGGAGACAGATATTGGGGTTGCTTTTTCAAAGAAAGCGGATGCGGATCTGGTACAGAAGCTGGATTGGGTTCTCAGAGACATGAAAGAGGATGGAACGATTGCTTCCATAGAAGAGAAATATGATGTGGAAAATTGGAGATAAGCGATGAAAATTACGATAAAACTGATTTTACTGTTTCTTATTCCGGGATTTTTGCTTTTCCATGGAATGTATTATATACAGACAATGTCTAACTTGCACAATGCAAATAACGAGATTTCGGATATTATGCACTTTGTAGCAGAGCAATGTGCAAGATATGACAATCTGATAGAGACAGATGAGGTACAGACACAGATTGATCTGGTAGAAAAAACAAATGAATTAAGCAGAAATCTGCAGCACCATACGGATGGGATTACGAGTGGATGCCTGAAGGAATATGTGGAGGAACAGCATCTGGCGGGAGCGATGATTCTGGATGAGAATCTGAAACCTGTATATCAGGCACAGATGGATCGTACTGGTTATAAGTTCTGGAAAGAAGCAATCGAAAGCGAGAGTGTAAAAAATATTTGTCAGGCATCGAAAAAGGTGTTGGTGGATGGAAGGGATGTGGATGGAATTCCTTATCATTATGTGGCTATGGCACGTCGGGACACCGGAGGAATCGTGTTTTGTTATGTGAGAGGATCTTCGCGTTCGGCTGGAGTGGATGAAATCCGCATGGACAATTTGCTGACAGGATATAAAATTGATATGAATGGAACTGTGGCAATGACAGAGGGGGACCGGGTGATCAGTTCCAATGATGCGAACATGCAGGAAAAAAAGATTCAGGATTGTCCACAAATTGTGATGTTCAATAAAAAATGGAAACCGGGAAAGCTTATCAGCATAAAAAAGGACAAGAAAACATATTATGGCCGGCATATTAAATGTAATCAGTATTATGTCTATGTTTTCTTTGAAGCCAAAGAAGTTTTTTCCGGAAGAAGGAATATAATGGCATATGTCATGAGCATCTATCTGTTTTTCTGGATTATTCTTGTGGTGATCCTGCAGCAGTCACAGCGCCGTAAAATGGAAGAACAGCAGAAAAAAGAAATGGAATATCAGGAAAAACTGTTTGCTTCCATGGAGGAGGCAAAGCGGGCAAATGTGGCGAAAACAGAATTCCTGCGTCGGATGAGCCATGACATCCGGACCCCGATCAATGGAATTCTAGGACTGCTTGAAATCGGAGATCATTTTCCAGATGATATGGAAAAACAAAGCGAATGCCGGAAGAAAATCCGGGGAGCGTCCGGCTTTTTATTTAATCTGGTCAATGATGTGTTAGATATGAGTAAGATGGAATCCGGAGAAATTATTATCGAGGAAGTTCCGTTCAGTCTTAAAAATATACTGGATGAAATCGTGGAACTGATCGAAGTACAGGCCATCGAACAGGGACTTCAATTTGATGCAAAACGTTCGGCAGATGCAGAGTGGAATCTGATCGGAAGTCCGGTGCATTTACATCAGATACTGGTTAACATAGCGGGCAACGCAGTAAAGTATAGCCGAAAGAATGGTTATCTGCATCTGAGTTGCTATCAGATTTCAGCGGATGAGGATACGGCAATTTTCCGGTTTGTCTGTGAAGACAATGGCGTGGGCATGAGCAAAGAATTTCAGGAGCATATGTTTGAACCTTTTACGCAGGAAGAGGACAGTCCGCGAACCAAACTGGGAGGAACGGGACTGGGGCTTTCCATTGTAAAAAAGCTGCTTGAAAAGATGGATGGAACCATTGAAGTTGCCAGTGAGCGGGGCAAGGGAAGTAAGTTTATGGTGACAATTCCATTTCAGATTGACCGGCTTGCAAAAGAAAAAGAGACAAAGGAAAATGTGCAAAAAGATTTGCGGCCATTGCAGGATATGTGTATACTTCTTGTGGAAGACAATGAATTAAATATGGAAATCGCAGAGTTTATTTTGGAGGATAAAGGAGCCTCGATCATAAAGGCATGGAACGGAAAAGAAGCGGTGGATATTTTTGAAGCATCCGAACCGGAGTCCATCGATGTGATTCTTATGGATATTATGATGCCGGTAATGGATGGACTGACTGCAACACAGACCATTCGAAAACTTGAAAGGAAGGATGCGGCGACGGTGCCGATTCTTGCCATGACAGCGAATGCATTTGCCGATGATGCCAAGAGGAGCCGGCAGGCGGGAATGAATGAGCACCTTTCAAAACCGTTGGATATCGGCAAGGTAATCGAAGCGATTGAAATAGGGCTATCGCAATCCCACTGGCTTTAGACAATGGGTAGTTCACAAGTACAGGAGATAGTATGTATCGTATTTTTATAGTGGAAGATGATGAGACAATTGCAAAAATGGTGGCAAAGCATTTGGAAAAATGGGATTATGAAGTCTGGACAGTAAAAGATTTTTCCAATGTGATGACGGAGTTTGTGGACTTTGATCCGCAACTGATTCTGATGGACATCCGTTTGCCGTTTTTTAATGGATATCACTGGTGCACGGAAATTCGCAATGTTTCCAAGGTGCCGATCATCTTTTTGTCATCAGTGGCAGACAACATGAATATCGTTATGGCTGTGAGTATGGGGGCGGATGATTTTATAGCCAAACCGTTTGATCTGGAAGTTTTGACGGTAAAGATTCAGGCGCTGCTTCGCAGAAGCTATGATTTTGCAGGAAGCAGCAGTGTGATCGAACACAAAGGAGTCATGTTTCAGGTAAATGATGGAACGATCACTTACAATGGGGTGAAACTGGAACTTACGAAAAATGAGAGCAAAATTATGCAGACGCTGCTTGCAAATAAAGAGGAAATTGTGACAAGAGATACCCTTATGACGAAACTCTGGGAGAGTGATTCCTATGTGGATGAAAATACGTTATCAGTCAATGTGAACCGTCTGCGCAAAAAGCTTGCAGAAATCGGACTGGAAAACTTTATTATTACAAAGAAAGGTATCGGGTATCGTATCGGATGAGTTGTCTCAATAAATTTGTAAAAAGAAATTTTCTGTGGATTCTGCTTGCGCTGCTTTTGGCAGGAAGCCATCTGTTATATCTGTATCTTTTACCAGCATCTGTGGAGGATATTGGTTATGCGGCACTGCTGGATGCGTGTCTTTTGGGATTGTTTTTCTTTCTTGCATGGATGGAATATATCCGAAGAGTAAAGAAGTTTCAGAAGCTTCTTGCATTGCCGATACCGGATCAGATTAAAGTTCCGGAACCGGTGGATGATATTGAACAGTTATATGGGCAGATACTGGAAAATGTTGCGATACAGCAGCGACTGCTGGAGGATCAGACACAGTTACAGCAGACAGAGATGTATGATTATTATGCCCGCTGGGTGCATCAGATCAAGACACCGATTGCAGCCTTACAGCTGCTTCTGGAAACGCAGAAAAAAGACGTCGCAAAGGATGCAGAAACGATTCTGGAAAAAGCGGGAAAAGAAAATGCGGTGCTTGAAAATCTTCTGGAGCAGCAGTATACACAGAATATGGAACAGTTTTCCGATATGGAAGAAGAATTGTTTTGCATTGAGCAGTATGTGGGGATGGCATTGCAGTATCAGAGGGTAAAAAGTGAAAGCAAGGATTATGTATTCACACAGGTTTCGGTGGACAAAATGGTGCGCACGGTCATCCGTAAATTTGCAAAGCTGATGATTCGAAAGAAAATCCCCATGCAGTATGAGGGCTGCAGACAGCAGGTCATTACAGATGAAAAATGGTGTGCATTTGTATTGGAGCAGGTTCTTTCCAATGCAATTAAATATACGAAGCATGGAACAATCCGGATTCGAATAGAACAGGAACCAAATTGGCTGTATATTGTGATTGAAGATCAGGGAATCGGAATCCGAAAGGAAGACATTCCGCGTGTATTTGAAAAGGGATACAGCGGATACAATGGGCATGAAGATAAACGGTCCACCGGCATCGGATTGTATTTGAGCAGACAGATTTTAGAAAAACTGGGACATACGATTCGAATTGAATCGGAAGTGGGAAAAGGCACTGCAGTGTGGATTGGATTTTCCATGAAACAAATTAATGTGCAGGATTAACAGGCGTATCTTACAGAAATGTAAGGTACGCTTTTAAAATGTAAGATAAATCGATGGTTGAAAGGAAATGCATTTGCTATACTGACAGCATAAACAACTGGCGCCACAAAAAAATAAAGGAGTATATCAAAATGGCAATTTTAGAAGTAAGTAATCTAAAAAAAATATATACCACACGATTTGGTGGAAATCAGGTACAGGCTTTGTCAAGAATCAGTTTTTCTGTGGAAGAGGGCGAGTATGTTGCTATCATGGGTGAATCCGGTTCCGGTAAAACCACACTGTTAAATATTCTTGCAGCGCTGGATAAACCAACGGCGGGAACCGTTGTATTAAACGGAAAAAATTTAGCGGCAGTCCGGGAAAAAGAAATGTCTGCGTTTCGAAGAGAACATCTTGGATTTGTATTTCAGGACTTCAATCTGCTGGACAATTTTTCACTAAAAGATAATATTTTTCTCCCGCTTGTTCTCTCCGGCGTGGACTATCCGCAGATGGAACAGCGCCTTGCACCGATTGCAAAGAAACTGGGGATCACAAGTCTGTTGAATAAATATCCGTATGAAGTGTCCGGCGGACAAAAGCAGAGAACAGCGGTAGCACGCGCTCTGATCACACAGCCGGAACTGATTCTTGCGGATGAACCGACCGGTGCCCTGGATTCCAAAGCATCGGACAGCATGCTTACGCTTTTCAACCAGATTAATGAAGAAGGACAGACCATTCTTATGGTAACCCATAGTACGAAAGCAGCAAGCCACGCGAACCGTGTTTTATTTATTAAGGATGGAGAAGTGTTTCATCAGTTGTATCGGGGAAACATGTCAAATGAACAACTGTATGCAAAGATTTCCGATACTCTGACAGTGTTGACGACAGGTGGTGAGCAGCATGAATAAAATTTACGTGAGACTGGCAAAGACCAATATGCGCAATAACCGGCAACTGTATGTTCCCTATATTTTGTCAGGACTTATTACGGTAGCAATGTTTTACCTGATGACATTTCTGAGTGGAAATGAAGGCCTTGCACATGCCAGGGGCGCTGAAATGATTGGACGGATTTTATCCTTTGGAGTTGGTATTATCGGAATTTTTTCTTATATTTTTATTTTTTATACCAACAGTTTTATCAGCAAACGAAGAAAAAAAGAAATCGGTATCTACAATATTTTGGGTATGGAAAAACGGCATATTGGCAAGGTGCTTGCGATAGAGACGCTGTATACTTCGGTTTTGGCAATTGGTGGAGGAATTATTGGAGGAATTATTTTCTCAAAACTGATGCTGATGTTTTTATATCGGATTCTGGATATTACAACAAGTGTAAGTTTTGAAATCTCCTGGCAGGGAATAGAGTACACGATTGTACTTTTTGGAATTCTGTATTTCCTTACATTTCTTTATAATTATATGCAGATGAAACTTGCAAATCCGATGGAACTTCTTCGTGGCGGAAATGTGGGAGAAAAGGAGCCAAAGACCAAAGTATTGATGACACTTGCAGGAATGGTGTGTCTTGGAATCGGCTATTATATTGCATTTACTACAGAAAATCCGTTAAAAGTACTGACACTGTTTTTCCTTGCAGTTGTCCTTGTAATCATAGGCACGTATTTTCTGTTTATTGCAGGAAGTATTGCATTGCTCAAACTTATGCGTAAAAACAAGAAATTTTATTATAACAAAAAGCATTTTACAGCGGTATCCGGAATGCTTTACCGTATGAAACAGAATGCAGCGGGACTCGCAAGCATCTGTATTTTGTCAACTATGGTTCTGGTTGTGATTTCTATGACGGTGAGTATGTTTGCCGGAATCGGTGATGAACTGCTATCACGGTATCCAAATGAAATAAATGTATATTTCTATGAAAAAACATTGGATGACAATGAACTGAAAAATCAGGAAGAAATCGCAGCTTTCATTGAAAAATCAGGAAGAAAAATTGAAAAGAAGGTTGGATACAGTTATCTGTCCATGCTTATGCAGATGCAGGGAGATAAGCTGGAATTACCGTCAGATACTTCAGCAGACAAATATACGGTAAACATGGTTACCCGTGAGAATTTTCTGGCAATGCAAAAAGTATTGGGGAAAAAGGATGTGCCGGAAGTTGCGGAACATACCGTGGCCATCTATGGTTCCAAATGGAATGGAGGAAAGACAGTTACTATTTTAGGGGAAAAATACAAGGTGGCAAAAACACATGTGCACGAGCTTCGGGATGCTTATACCAATTCCGAAGTGCAGGGGGCATATTACATCATTGTGGACAGTGAAAAAACGGTAGAAGAATTGTTCGAAAAGCAAAAGAAACTGCTGGGTGATCATGCGTACAGTTTTTGCAGAGTCAGTGGATATGAGATTGACGGAACAAAGGCGCAGAAGGTCGCATGTGAAGAAAAACTCGGTAAACTGATAGAAAAGCAGAATGAAAACCGCAGCAATCTGGAAAACCGGTATGTGGAAGGGCGCCTGTCACACGAACAGAATTTTTATACCATATATGGGGGCCTGTTTTTCCTCGGTATTTTCCTTGGTTCCATGTTCCTTATGATGACAGTTATGATTATCTTTTATAAACAGATTTCGGAAGGATATGACGACCGGCAGCGATATGAAATCATGGAGAAAGTAGGAATGAGCAACCAGGAAGTAAAAGTGTCTATTCAGTCACAGGTGCGCATTGTATTCTTCCTGCCGCTTGTGATGGCAGCCATTCATGTGACGGCAGCATTTCCGATGATCCGCAGACTGCTGGTACTTTTGAATCTGTCAAACACAGGATTGTTTGTAAAATGTCTGGTGATTACATTGCTTGTTTTTATGCTGATCTATTATCTGGTTTTCCGTCTTACGTCGCGTGCTTATTACCGCATTGTCGGAAATCAGGTGAATAAGTAATTTTATAGTTCAAAAGTACTTGACATTTGCTAAATACCCCCTATATAATAGGTGCCAATTGAGAAGTATATATGTTGAATGTGAGATACATGGAGATTTTATTATGTCTAAGAAATATGTAAAACCAATGATTGCAATCGTACCGGATTATGCAGAGGGTGTTTATGCTGCAAGTGGAAACAAACAGGGCCAACTTGATGTGACTTATTCCGGAGTATGGGATAAATGGAATGGTGGTGGAAAAATTCTTGCCAATGTAAATTGGAGTGGAATAGAAGGAACTATCACTTTAAAGATGAAATTCAATGAAACGATTTTACAGGTAGAGGCAGCAGGTGCTGCTTCTTCTGTATCTGGAAATAATGTGACACTTACATTTCCAGCAACTGCAGAATGTCCGATGATGGTCGGTCTGCATTTGGATGGGGCGGCAAAACAGGTCGAAGAGGTTCGGCTGGACAGCTACGATTACTCGGTAAATTAAGGAGCAGAGAATGGAACTGTTGGAAGAAATAAAGAAGAAGGATGCGAAAGCATTTACCCATGGAGGGAAATTTCATGCAGATGATGTATTTTCATCTGCATTACTTTTGTATATCAATCCGGAGATCGTTATCTCCAGAGGAAATAAAGTCCCGGAAGATTTTGACGGAATCGTATTTGATATCGGACGAGGCAGATACGATCATCACCAAAAAGACAGCAGGGTGCGTGAAAACGGAGTTCCTTATGCGGCTTTTGGGCTGTTATGGGAAGTACTTGGAAAAGAAATCCTGGGTGAAGAACTTGCAGAGAAAATGGATGAATCATTTATTCAGCCTCTGGATATCAACGATAATACCGGGGAGAAAAATGAACTCGCCACGCTGATTGGAAATTTTAATCCGCCATGGGATGCAAAAGGGGGAAGCGATGAAGCATTTTTTCAGGCGGTCAGTGTTGCCGGAATGATTCTGGAAAACAAATTTGAGCGGTACCGTGGAAATGCCCGCGCAGACCAGCGCGTGGAACAGGTGCTCGAAGAACATAATCCAAAGGACCGCATCCTTGTGCTTCCGGAATTTATTCCCTGCCAGAAAGCTTTGGCTGAGACAGAGATCGCGTTTGTTATTTTTCCTTCCAATCGTGGAGGATATTGTATTCAGCCACAGAAACGAGAGTATTCCATGAATTATAAATGCAGTTTTCCGTCGCAATGGCTCGGACTCGAAGGAGAAGAGCTGGTAAAAGAGACCGGATTAAGCAGTGCAGTCTTTTGTCACAAAGGCGGTTTTCTCATGACGGTTGGAGAACTGGAGGACGCGAAAGCAGCATGCAAAAAGGCACTTGAGGTTTATCAGGAGGATTCTGTGATCGTGAGCCTTTCCGCACCGGATAGCGAAGCGGAGGAACTTTTGAAACAGATTGCCGGCGCCAGAGGCATTCCGTCGGTACGCATCTGCCATGTGGATTTTGCAGCATTGCCGGAATTGGAAATTGAGGACAATTATGCGGAAGTTGCGCTGGAAAAGCAGGATTGGAAGGCGCGTGTTAAGGAACCGGTCAGACAGATCTTAAAGTATAAGCCGGAAGCTGTCTATGTACAGGGCAATGTATTTGAGACGTATCCGATTGTGCATGCCCTTCGAAAGAAACATATACCGGTACTTACTATGATTGAAAAAGCCGGAAGAAAACTGATTGTACGGATTCCGTCCGGATCGTAAAGAAAAATGAAAATCAAACAATATAGAAAAGGGCGCTTGAAATTGCCCTCAGTTGAGACTCTGAAATAGCATCTGACTTTAGGCGGTTGGGATGCTATTTTTTTGTCGTTATGGTTACTAGTATAGCGTTTTTAAATTAACTAAACCATATTACTTGCCTATTTTCCCGATAGCACATGCCAAAAATCCTCAGCGTAGCCCGCTACGCCTACGTTTTTTGACATGCACTTTCTGAAAAATATGCTGCATAAATGGTTCAGTTATTTAGAAAACGCTATACTAGAGGGCATAAAACATCGGAAACTCAAGAGGATTCTGCGTTGAAAATAGGATTATTATGTGATAAGATTATGGGGAAATGTTGCTGAAGAGCAGTATCAAGACTTAGTTTTTGTTACCAAAACAAAATGGTGCCAAAACAGTAAAATAGAAATCATCAAGAGGTGCAAACCCTTGCAAATAGGAGGTTTATAAGACAATGGAAGCTTACAAGAGCGAGTTTATTGAATTTATGGTACAGAGTGATGTTTTGAAATTTGGCGATTTTACCTTAAAAAGTGGTAGAAAATCGCCTTTCTTTATGAATGCAGGTGCATATGTTACAGGTTCTCAGTTAAAAAGATTAGGTGAGTATTATGCAAAGGCAATCCATGCAAATTATGGAGATGACTTTGATGTGTTATTCGGACCGGCATATAAGGGAATTCCACTTGCTGTCGTTACAGCAATCGCATACAGTGAACTCTACGGAAAAGAAGTTCGTTACTGTTCTGATCGTAAAGAGGCAAAGGATCACGGTGCAGACAAGGGAGGATTCCTTGGAAGCAGCTTAAAAGATGGAGATCGTGTCGTTATGATCGAGGATGTGACAACATCCGGAAAGTCTATGGAAGAGACAGTACCGAAGGTACGTGGAGCTGCAAATGTAGAAATCGTGGGACTTATGGTAAGTCTGAATCGTATGGAAGTTGGCCAGGGAGGCAAGGTCAGCGCACTGGATGAAATCCATGAAAAATATGGTTTTGAAGGAAAAGCAATTGTAACAATGGAAGAAGTTGTGGAGCACTTATATAATCGTGAGTGCCAGGGAAGAATTGTTATAGATGACACATTAAAAGAGGCAATTGACCAGTATTACAAGCAGTATGGATGCAACTAAGTGGCATCGGAGAGTATTATCGGTACTGTTTATCGTATATTTGATTTTGTTATTTTATTTTTTGTTCTTTTCCGAAGGATTTGGAAGAACACAGTTTGGAGAAGAGTACCGGTATAATCTCACGCTTTTTAAGGAGATTACACGTTTTATCCGTTACCGGCATCTGCTTGGATTTAAAGCAGTGTTCATCAATATCGCAGGAAATGTGATCGCATTTATGCCACTTGGTTTTTTCCTGCCAACATTGCATCCGAAGAAACGCAATGGAATCGTGGTTATGATACACTGTTTTTTCCTCAGCCTTCTGGTGGAGGTAACACAGCTGGCATTTCGACTGGGATGTTTTGATGTAGATGATTTGTTTTTAAATACACTGGGCGGACTGCTTGGATACTTGACGTATTTTATTATTAAAACAATAAGAAATGGGAAGGATAACCAATGAGAAAACGCAAAAGACACGGATCTTACAAGTTCACAGAGAAGACCCATTCCAAGAGAGGAATTGTGGCCACGATACTTGCCCTTGTGCTTTTGGTTCTGTATCTGGTGATTCTGGAACTGGCATTTCGTGCAAATGGAGGTCTGTCTGCTTATTATGGAAGTATCGGAGTGCTTGCAATGCTTGCATCCGTTGTTGTGGTAGTTGTTGCGGCAGGCAGTCTTCGGGAAGAGGATTCTTTCCGCCTGTTCCCAAGACTGGGACTGTTTCTGTCAGTGGTTAATATTGTATGCTGGGCAGGAACCTATGTCATGGGATTTGTAATATGATTAAAGGGTCAAAAGGTATCATCGATGCATGTAATTCGATGTATACCTTAGTGAGGTTTTTGAAGGTATGAGTTATAAGGAATTGTTCCGGGAAAATAATGAACAATATACAGAAAGAATTGCGCTGGTCATGGAGCGCATCGGAGATATCGCAGTAGATGGAGCCATAACGGTACCGGAAGTTTACCGCGGATATTTTGAACAGATGGCAAATTATCTTCTGTTGGAGCATAGTGTGGCAGAAGAGGCGATATCCGGCGAATTTCCCATAATGACAGCAGCACAGGGGGAACAGTTAAATCAGCGTTTGTATGATGATGTACAAGAGCCTGGTTACGAAGAAAGTTATGCCAATCCGGCATATGCATGCAGTCGCATGGGAATAGAATACGGACAGATTCTTTCTATGCTCGATGCGAAGTTTCATAGTATAGCACCGCATTGTGCAGAAGGAAATCTTACCTATATCTGTCTGTATGCGGAGCTTTTTGTAGAACTTTATAATTGCTTTGAAGATATTGACAACTTAAGTGTAAAGGAATTGAAGAGCATTATTTATTCTTTTATGCATGATTACACAGAGGTGTTTAATCAGGATGCCATTGAACGTCTGGTCACGACCAGGGACGATTATTATAAAGAACTGGTCATGCATGCGGATTTGTCAGATGCTTCTTATCTGTTCAAATATGCGATGTGCATCGGCACAGATGAAATGAAATCGTATGAATTTTTAAATACGTTCTCGGATGAGCAGATGCAGGAAATGGCAGATACGTTTACGGAAGGATACCGCATCGGATTTGCCACAACCGGAAAAGACATTACGAAGAAATCTATCGCTGAGATTCGTTATCCGATCGGGTTTGAGCGCATGGTACGTTTTGCGGTGAATAATTTTAAGAAGATAGGACTGGATTCGATTCTGCGTCCGTTTTCTGTATCATTGAATAAACAGTACACATATGATCACAGGGAGGACCGAGGACTCTGGCTGGATAAGGCGTTGATTGAGCGCGGACTTGAAGTAGAGCGCAGCGTCTGGGAAAAATTAAAAGCGCAGGCACCGGCATATGGCGGACCTGCTGTAATTGACATTTTTGGCACGAAGCCTTTTTCACCGGAGCAGAAGGATGCCTGTGTGAAGTTTACCGAAAAGCAGCAGAAACTGTCGGTATATCAGCGCAGTGAATCCAGTCAGCTGATCAACAAATATATCCGTGGGGAGGAACGAAGTTTTACGATTATCGCATATCCGGTTCCTTCTATCGGGGAGCAGTTCGAGGAAATATTTGCAGAGACGGTTAAAATCAATACGCTTGATTACGCATTGTACCGTGATATGCAGCAGAAGATCATCGATGTGTTAGACACCGCTGATATGGTACACATTCAGGGCACGAATGGAAACCGTACGGATCTGTATGTGAAAATTTATCCGCTGTCGGATTCTGCAAAAGAGACCGCATTCGAAAACTGCGTGGCAGATGTCAATATTCCGGTTGGAGAAGTATTTACCTCTCCGGTTCTTACCGGAACCAATGGAAAGCTTCATGTCAGTCAGGTATATCTGAATGAATTGAACTACGAAAATCTGGAACTGGATTTTGTGGATGGAAAGATTGCATCATACACCTGTACAAATTTTGATGAGGAAGCGGAAAATAAAAAATATATTGAAGATAATGTATTGTATCATCACAAGACACTTCCGATGGGAGAGTTTGCAATCGGAACCAACACGACTGCTTATGTGATGGCCCGCAAATATCGCATTGCGGATAAGCTGCCGATTCTGATTGCAGAAAAGACAGGACCGCATTTTGCAGTGGGAGATACCTGTTACACATATGATGAGGACAATATGACCTATAACCCGGACGGCAAGGCGATTGTCGCAAGGGACAATGAAATTTCGATGCTTCGAAAAGAAGACATCTCCAAAGCATATTTTAACTGTCATACCGATATTACGATTCCGTATGACGAGCTTGGAAAAATTACCGTGATCCGCAAGGATAAAACCACGGAGGATATTATTGTAAATGGACGCTTTGTCGTACCGGGAACCGAGAAGCTGAATGAGCCTCTCGATGCTTTGGACGCTCGGCGAAACCAATAGATATTAACTTGAAAACGAAGGAAAATAGGAGGAATTAAAAATGGCACAGGTAGGAATTGTAATGGGAAGCGACTCAGATATGCCGGTTATGGCAAAGGCAGCAGACATCTTGGATCAGCTTGGAGTAAGCTATGAGATGACAATCATTTCTGCACATCGTGAGCCGGATGTATTCTTTGAGTATGCAAAGACCGCAGAGGAGAAAGGATTTAAAGTAATTATTGCAGGCGCAGGTATGGCAGCTCATCTGCCGGGTATGTGTGCAGCTATTTTTCCAATGCCGGTCATTGGTATCCCAATGCATACAACTTCTCTTGGCGGAAGAGATTCTTTATACAGCATCGTACAGATGCCAACCGGAATTCCGGTAGCGACAGTAGCCATCAATGGTGGAGCAAATGCCGGAATTCTTGCAGCAAAGATTCTTGCGACAAGCGATGCAGATTTACTTGCAAGACTCAAAGAGTATTCCAAGAATTTAAAAGAGCAGGTTGAAGCAAAAGATGCACGCCTGAAAGAAGTTGGATATAAGAACTACTAATTAGAAAATTTACCATTTACTATTGGTAAAATCAGGTGTTTACAGATATACTATTAGATATAATAATATATTTAAGTACAGATATTAGGAGGAAAAATAAATGGATTACAAGAACGCAGGCGTAGATATCGAGGCAGGATACGAGTCAGTGGAACTTATGAAAAAGTATGTGAAAGCAACCATGCGTCCGGAAGTGTTAGGCGGACTGGGTGGTTTCTCCGGTGCTTTTTCTTTAGATACAATCAAAAATATGGAAGAGCCGGTTCTGTTATCCGGAACAGATGGATGTGGAACAAAAGTAAAGCTTGCATTTTTGATGGACAAGCATGATACCATTGGTATTGACGCTGTTGCCATGTGTGTAAATGACGTTGCATGTGCAGGTGGTGAACCATTATTTTTCCTGGATTATATTGCATGTGGAAAGAACTATCCGGAGAAGATCGCAACGATCGTAAGCGGTGTAGCAGAAGGATGTAAGCAGTCCGGTTGTGCACTGATCGGAGGAGAGACTGCAGAACATCCTGGACTTATGCCGGAGGATGAGTATGACCTCGCCGGATTTACTGTAGGTGTGGTAGACAAGAAGGACATCATTACAGGAGAGGACGTAAAGGCTGGAGATGTACTGATCGGTATGGCAAGTTCCGGTGTACATTCCAACGGATTCTCTCTTGTCCGCAAGATTTTCAAGATGGACAAAGAGACATTAAATACTTATGTGGATGAACTTGGCACAACACTTGGCGAGGCACTTCTTGCACCGACACGTATTTATGTTGGCGCATTAAAGTCCATTAAGAATGCAGGTGTTCGTGTGAAAGCATGCAGCCATATTACAGGTGGCGGTTTCTACGAGAATATTCCACGTATGCTTCCGGAAGGAAAGCACGCTGTTGTTGAGAAGAACAGCTATCCAATCCCACCAATCTTTACTTTGATGGCAAAGGAAGGAAATGTTGAAGAGCAGATGATGTACAATACATACAACATGGGACTTGGAATGATTCTTGCTGTAGATCCTGCAGATGTAGATAAGACAATGGAAGCAATCAAGGCAGCTGGAGATACTCCATATGTGGTTGGAAAAATCACAGACGGAGAGAAGGGTGTTACATTATGCTAAAAATCGCAGTGTGTGTATCCGGCGGTGGAACAAACTTACAGGCCATCATTGATGGAATTGAAAATCAGACAATCACCAACACAGAAATCGAAGTGGTGATCAGCAACAATAAGAATGCATATGCTTTGGAGCGCGCAAAGCAGCACGGAATCAAAAGCATCTGCATCAGTCCGAAAGATTATGCAAGCAGAGAAGAATTCAATGAGGATTTCTTAAAACAGCTGAATTCCTATCATGTGGATCTGGTTGTGCTGGCAGGATTCCTTGTAGTGATTCCGGAGCAGATGATCAAAGAATACACTAACCGGATCATCAATATTCATCCATCATTGATTCCATCTTTCTGCGGAACAGGATATTATGGATTGAAAGTGCATGAAGGTGTTCTTTCCCGCGGTGTTAAGGTGACCGGGGCAACGGTGCATTTTGTGGATGAAGGAACGGATACAGGTCCGATCATTCTGCAGAAAGCAGTTGCCGTGGAGGAGACAGATACACCGGAAGTCCTGCAGCGCCGTGTGATGGAGCAGGCAGAATGGATCATTATGCCAAAGGCGATTGATCTGATTGCAAACGGAAAAGTTACCGTGACAGACGGTAAAGTACATATCGGATAGAGTTCTTGAAAATAAGGAGAGTAGACATGAAAGTTCTTGTAGTAGGAAGCGGTGGACGTGAGCATGCAATTGTGACAAGTGTTGCAAAAAGCAAACGTGTAGATAAGATTTATTGTGCACCGGGCAATGCCGGTATCGCAGCACTTGCAGAGTGTGTGCCGATCGGTGCCATGGAATTTGATAAACTGGTTGCTTTTGCAAAGGAGCATGCAATTGATTTTACAATCATTGGAATGGACGATCCGTTAGTAGGCGGAATCGTTGATGTGTTTGAGGCAGAGGGACTGAAGGTATTCGGACCACGCAAAAATGCGGCAATTCTTGAGGGATCGAAGGCTTTTTCCAAGGATCTCATGAAGAAATATAACATTCCGACAGCCGGATATGAGAATTTCACAGATCCAAACGAGGCACTTGCATATCTTGAGACTGCAAAGATGCCAATCGTACTGAAAGCAGATGGACTTGCTTTGGGCAAAGGTGTATTGATCTGCAATACACTTGAAGAAGCAAAAGAAGGTGTCCGCACCATTATGGAGGACAAGAAGTTCGGTAATGCCGGAAATACCATGGTAATCGAAGAGTTCATGACAGGACGCGAGGTTTCCGTACTTTCTTTTGTTGATGGAAAAACAATCAAAATCATGTCTTCCGCACAGGATCACAAGCGTGCAAAAGACGGAGATCAGGGATTAAATACCGGTGGTATGGGTAACTTCTCACCAAGCCCGTTCTACACAAAAGAAGTGGATGATTTCTGTAAGAAGTATATTTATCAGGCAACTGTAGATGCTATGGCTGCAGAGGGACGTCCATTTACAGGAGTTATTTTCTTTGGCCTGATGCTCACAGAAGACGGACCAAAGGTACTCGAATACAATGCAAGATTCGGTGATCCGGAAGCACAGGTTGTACTTCCACGTATGAAGAATGATATTATTGATGTGATGGAAGCCTGCGTTGACGGCAGACTTGATACCATTGATCTGCAGTTTGAGGACAATGCGGCGGTCTGTGTTGTACTCGCATCTGACGGATATCCGGTGTCCTATGAGAAGGGATTCCCAATCACTGGATTCGAGAAATTCGAAGGAAAAGATGATTACTACTGTTTCCATGCAGGTACCGCTTTTGACAAAGAGGGACGTATTGTGACAAACGGTGGTCGTGTGCTTGGCATTACGGCAACAGGTAAGGATTTAAAGGAAGCCAGAGCAAAAGCATATGAGGCGACAGAGTGGATTGACTTTGCAAATAAATATATGAGACACGATATTGGAAAGGCAATTGACGAAGCATGAAAAAAGGCATAATTTTTGACATGGACGGAACACTTTGGGATTCTGCGGCGGGAGTCGCAGAGTCTTGGAATGAAGCAATTCTTGCATATGGTTATGAGAGAAAACCACTTACAGCAGGTGACATTCAGTCAGTAATGGGAAAGACGATGGAAGACATTGCAGATATTTTATTTCCAGAACTGAATGTCATGCAGAGAAAAGAACTCCTTGATCTGTGTTGCAGGCTGGAGAATGATTATCTCCGCAGGCATGGCGGAGTGCTTTATCCGGACATCCGCAAAACAATGGAAAAGCTGAAAGTAAATTATCACCTGTATATTGTAAGCAATTGTCAGGCTGGTTATATTGAAGCTTTTTTGGATTATTATAAGTTTCATGATCTCATCGAGGATATTGAGTGCTATGGCAACAATGACAAGCCGAAGGGGGAGAATATAGCACTTTTATATCAGAGAAATAACCTGGAAGATGCTGTATATGTGGGGGATATACAGGGAGATTATGATGCAAGTATGTCTGCAGGAGTCCGGTTCATTCATGCGGGATATGGTTTTGGAAAAGTAGAAGCTGATGTTCCGGAAATACAAAAGTTTTCAGATTTAATAGAGGTAATAGACACTGTCTGGAACTAAATGGGAGAGTTATGGGAGAGCAGAATATAACAAATCAATATGAGGTGCTCAAAATTGTAGCAGAACAAAACCAGGAATTCATTATGGAATACGAAGCGGGTATGGACACCATGCAGGTGTACAAGGTGGAGAATGGTGAGTTTGTTACAGTTTACGATGTATCGAAATACGCTGCAGATGATAAAATAGGCAGCGTATTTGTCGACCCTGCGGATAAAGAATTGTATCGGCAGACGATAAAGAAGTGCATGAGCGAACCGACGCATGCTACAGTGGATGTGCGTTTTTGCGAACCGGGAAAAGAGTGTGTATGGTTTCGGTTTTTCCTTGTCAGTACAGCAGAAGACGGAAAGAAAGTAGATCGTATTGCAGGACGTCTCCGTTCCATTCACAGTGAGAAAATTGCCAATGAGAATATGCGCAGAAAAGCGGAAATGGATGCATTGACAAATGTGTATAATCATACTGCATTTGAAGAAATCTGTGGAAAAAAGCTCGAAGACTATGATGGCAAAGCATTACTTATGATGTTTGATGTGGATGATTTTAAGATGATCAATGATACCCAGGGGCATGCCGTCGGAGATATGGTACTTGAACAGACTGGAGCAGTGCTGAATGCAGTGATTGGAAATCATGGTGTGGCAGGAAGACTGGGTGGAGATGAGTTTGCGGCATTTGTCTGGGGACTAAAAAATAAGTGTGATATTCATAAGTTCTGCCAAAATCTGCAGGAACGGTTAAAGACCATAATTTTTGATATGGAGTATGCTGCTTCGATTGGAATCAGTGAAGTGGATGATCGTAAAATGACATTTTCGGACTTGTATTATGAGGCAGATCAGGCGGTCTATACGGCAAAACACAGAGGAAAAAATCAAATCGTATTTTTTAAAGATATTCAGGAATATCTTGAGCAGGATGCAAAGGAACAGGAAGAAATCAAATATGCAGAGGAAGTATGCAGTACTGCAGATGATCATGTGCTTTTAGCGGAGCTGAAAGAGTGCATGTCCCAGTTGTCTTCCGGTTGTTTTGCAGATGGCCTCAAACGAATGGAGTTGTCATTACAGAACTTTTTCGATGCAGATTGTGTGATCGTTATTGACAAGACGCAAAAAGGAAAACAGAAAGTAAGTGAGAGCCACAAAGAAAGTGCAGAGATGACTTCGCGTGTGATTGTGGACATTATTGAAAATGGAAAAACAGATGAATACTGGAATGTGTTGTATGATCGTATTAATATTTGTCTGCCAAATATTAAACGCATAAAAAATAAAATGCCAAAATTATATGACGGTCTTGTAAAGTGCCGGATCTGGTCTTCTATCGCAAGTTCCTTATTAAAGAATAATGAGAATGTCGGTGTTCTTTTGATTTTTAATCCACGCAGACATATCGAGGAAGCCATGCTTGTGCAGATGCTTGCAGAGTATCTGAGTGCATGTCTTTTACGGGAATATGCAAATGAAATATGTCAGCGGAGTAAAACACATGATAATCTTACCGGTTTATGGAACCGTAACAGTTTTGTTCTGTGGAAAAAAGATCGTGAAATGCAGGAATATAAATCGCTTGGAATTATCACGACGGATATCATTAAGCTTTCAAATATGAATCGTCAGTTTGGATATTTGTATGGAAACAAAAAACTGATTGAAGTAGCAGAACTGCTAAAAGAAATATTTGACGGATATCAACTGTTTCGTTATGATCAGGATGAAATGCTTGTTCTTTGTGCAAACATAAAACGAAAAGACTTTGAGGAACGTGTACGCAAATTAAAAGAGAGATTAGAGACACTTTCTTTTTCCGTAGCAAAAGGATACAGTTGGAGTTCACACCCGGCAGTATATTCCCAGATTGATGAAGCGGAAGCGGTCATGGATAATGATAAGGTAAAACTTCTTCATGGAAATACTGCTTTCCGTAAGGTGGCAGAGAACCTGATCCGGGAAGTACAGGATTTGATGGACAGAGATCACTATCTTGTGTATCTGCAGCCAAAGGTAAACATCGAGTCTGGAAAAACGGAAGGTGCAGAAGCTTTGATCCGGCAGCTGGATGATGAACTTGGCCTTGTGGCACCATCACATTTTATACCGGTTTTGGAACATTATAATCTGATTTATATGATTGATTTGTATGTTCTTGAGGAAGTCTTTAAATATCAGCAGGATGAACAGAAAGCCGGTCATCGTCTTGTACCGATTTCTTTGAACTTTTCTAAGAAGACAATCATGTATCCGGATCTTCTGGAAAAGGTCCGGGCGGTTACGCAAAAATATGATGTTCCGGCGGGAATGGTACATATTGAGGTAACAGAGACTGTAGGTGATATGGACCATATTGTAATCGAGAATGTATCGAATGCATTAAAAAAGATGGGCTTTCGTCTTTCTATGGATGATTTTGGCACACAGTATTCAAATTTGTCGGTGTTGTTACAGTATGATTTTGATTCTGCGAAGATCGACCGCTCCATGGTAACAGAGATTACAACAAATGAGAAAAGTCGTATGATGCTTGATTATACGACTTCTTTGATCAATGATCTTGGTATTGAATGCATTGTAGAAGGAATTGAAACCAAGGAGCAGGTAGATATTCTTCGCAAGACAAAGGCGGAGATGATCCAGGGCTACTATTTTGGAAAGCCGGTTCCGAAAGAAGAATTCTATGATAGATTCATGAAAGAAGAATAAACGCTATAAAACCGGGATGCTTGCGGATACGCATAAGGCACCCCACCCCACACGGGGGTCCGGATAGTTCTCTGCAAAGGGAAGTTTCCGGGCCCCTTTTATCAGATATGCTTTCATTTTTTCTCCATATAAAAAAGAATCATTTCCCATTAAAATTCCCCATTGCATAAGCAAAGCACAACTTCCCGAAACGAAAGGTGTTGCCATGGAAGTGCCGCTTCTTGTTTCATAGCCACCACCAACAGCGCAGCTTGTAATTCCAACACCGGGGGCAACAATGTCCGGTTTTACCTGATTGGTATTCCACGTAAAGCCACGTCCGGAAAATGGTGCATAAGTATTTGTATTGGAATCATAGGCGCCGACACTAATGACTTTTGCGGCGGTGGATGGTATGGTGAGTGTAGTTTCCGGGGTAGGGGCAAGAAACTGAGTGGCGCTGCCTCGTGCGGCAGCAGCCGTCATCCAGAGATCATAAATTCCATCGGTGATATTCTGGGCGGTAAGAAGAAAGGTCCATATACCAGAAGAAATATATGTGCGGGAAGAAATAAAATCAATGTACAGTTCCTGATAGAGACTGTAGGGAGATGGCTCACCGTAATAAATAAGAAGTTCTGTATCTCCCACGGCAAAGCGCCAGCTTCCCGGTGTGTTGGGAATCTGGATGGGAGCCTGGGAAAACGGCGGAAGCAACTGAATACGGATTTCATCCCAGTAATTTTTCCATATCTGAATCGAGAGATTTCTTTCATAATCACCTACCACAAATTCCAGAGACTTTGAAGTGTTCGAAAGAAGTCGTCCACCTACGTGTCCGCCATTATTTCCCTCATTTCCGCTGCCTGTTATGATGCAGATCCGCCCCAGGTCGGATACGAAATTCAGGTAGGTTTCCAGAAGAGAAGTCCCACTGTGGGACCCGTAGGTGTTTCCAAAACTGAGATTGATGGACAGAGGCAGTTGATGCTCTGTGGCAAAGCGAACGGAAAAATCCACTGCCTGCATCAGCTGCGTTGTGCTTGGAAATCCCATCGGTCCGGGTGCACCGAGTTTGATAACCAGAAGGGAGGCCTCATAGGCAACACCGCGGTTGACAATTTGTACACGACCGTTTCCGGCTGCAATTCCGGTTACATGGGTTCCGTGTCCACTGGTGTCAAAACTGGGACAGAGTGATGTTCGTTCCTGCAGTGTGGGGGCATCGATGGCTGCATTGATCTGTTCCTGTGTAAATAGAGTTCCCAGTGCATAGCCGTGAGGAGGCAGGAAATTTTTCGAAGGGTCAGGTGCGATGGTCTGATCCCACAGAGCAAGAATCCTTGTCGAGCCGTCTTCATTCTGAAAATCAGGATGCATATAATCAATGCCAGAATCGATAACAGAAACAAGCACGCCTTTCCCGGTCAGTGAAAGCGGTGGTTCCTGTACAGCGGTGATGCAGGAGGAACGTATGGAACGAAGGTCCTCAAAGAACAGTCTTCTGGGGCGCTCAATATATATAATCTGTGGAAACTCTGCCAGAGTATCGATGGATTCTTCAGGCAGACGCAAAATGGCATAATTATTTAGCAGAAATGTAATGTGGTAATCCGGAAATGCTTTTTCCAAAGCATCAGATGTTCCGGAATAAAGAATAATAACTTCCCACAGGTTTTCTTCCTCGGAAAAACCTGTCGCGAGATCGCCGGATTTTTTCAGTTCTTCTGTGGTTGCCTGCATCGCTGCCCGCAGGGAAGGCTCAATTTTTTGATTCCGATTTGAATTATCCATGTTTTTTGTATTTTGATAGATACATATATAGATTTTTATTGAAAATTTATGTACAATAAGACTGATTTATGCGAACGAGAAATTTAGAAAAGGAGATAATATGTACGCTGACGAAAATGTAATTAAAATTAAACATGCAGTACTGCGTGAGGTAGCAAAACTGGCATTTGAAGGAACACTTGATGCTGAGAGAGATCATATTGCGGTTCATTTGATCCCTGGTCCGACTCCGCAGTTCCGTTGCTGTATCTATAAGGAGCGTGAAATCATCCGTCAACGTGTCCGCCTCGCAGAAGGTAAGGCACCTGGCCCGGAAGACAATGGAAATGTTATTCAGGTAATGAATGCTGCCTGTGAGGATTGTCCAATTTCTAGCTATACAGTAACCGAGAACTGTCAGAACTGTATGGGCAAGGCTTGTATCAATGCTTGTAAATTTGGAGCAATCGAGGCAGGACGTCATCGTTCCCACATTGATCCGCAGAAGTGTAAAGAGTGTGGACGTTGTGCTGCTGCATGTCCTTACAATGCCATCGCGCATCTGAAGAGACCATGTAAGTTTGCATGTCCTGTAAACGCGATTACATACAATGAATATGGAATTTCTGTGATCGATGATTCCAAGTGTATCCGTTGCGGAAAATGTATCCACAGCTGTCCATTCGGAGCAATCGGTTCAAAGAGTTATATTGTCGATGTTATCAATGCATTGAAGTCTGAAAAGAAGGTATATGTAATTGCAGCTCCTGCAACAGAAGGACAGTTTGGTGCCAACATCACAATGGGAAGCTGGAAGAAAGCAATGCAGGAAGTTGGATTCAATGGTTTCGTTGAGGCTGGATTAGGTGGAGATATGACCGCTGCTTCCGAAGCTGCTGAGTGGGTAGAGGCATATAAGGAAGGCGAGAAGAAGGTAACTTCATGCTGTCCTGGATTTGTTAATATGGTTCGTTTACACTTCCCGGAGATGGCAGATAAGATTTCTACAACAATCTCTCCAATGTGTGCCGTATCCCGTCTGATCAAGGCACAGGATCCGGATGCTGTTACGGTATTTGTTGGACCATGTGTTGCAAAGAAATCCGAAGTGATTGACCAGAAGATCGAAGGAAACGCAGATTACGTTCTTACATACAGTGAGATGCGTGCTATCATGAGTGCTAAGGGTGTTGAACTTCAGCCTGGCGATACAAGTTATCAGGAGTCTTCTGTATACGGAAAGCGTTTTGCAAACTCCGGTGGAGTTACCGCAGCCGTTGTAGAGAGTATGAAGGAGATGGAAGCCGGTATCGAGCCTAAGGTATGTAAGGCAAACGGTGCAGCAGAGTGCCGTAAGTTCCTGATGCTTATGAAGGCAGGCAAGTTACCGGATGACTTTATCGAGGGTATGGCATGTGAAGGTGGATGTGTCGGTGGACCAAGCTCCTTCAATGATATGATCGTGACAAAGAAATTCCGTGATGACCTTCTTGATAAGGCAGACGATCGTCAGATCTTAGATAATTTAAAAAATTATCATATGGAAACATTCTCAATGCACAGAGAGTAATAAAAGTTCAGGAGACCATTTGGGCAGCTGTTTGTCCGGATGGTCTCTTTTTGTTGTATAAAATGTTTTATTTACAACAGGTCTTGCAAAAACATATGTTCTGTAATATAATAAAACAAACATTTGTTCGGGAAAAATGAGCTGGTTTATGCAGGAGTGTAATGAAATGACAAATATCATGCAGATGAATGGCATTATGGAAAAGTTAACAATTCTGTCAGATGCAGCAAAGTATGATGTTGCCTGTACTTCCAGTGGTGTGCACAGAGGCGGGGATGGAAAGAATATAGGGAACGCATTTGCAAGTGGTATCTGTCATGCGTTTACCGGAGATGGCAGATGCATTTCCTTACTGAAGATCCTTTTTACCAATGAATGCATTTATGACTGTAAATATTGTGTGAACCGCTCTTCTAATGACAATCGTCGGGCGACATTTACACCGGACGAAGTATGCCAGCTTACAGTAGAGTTTTATCGAAGAAATTATATTGAGGGATTGTTCTTAAGTTCCGGTATCATCAAGTCACCGGATTATACGATGGGGCTTTTGTATGAGACGCTTTTTTTACTTCGGACGAAGTATCGTTTCAATGGTTATGTGCACATCAAGGGAATCCCGGGGGCATCTGCCGATGTGATCGAGATGGTGGGATATCTTGCGGACCGTATGAGCGTGAACCTGGAGTTGCCGACCGCAGAGGGACTTCGTCAGGTGGCTCCGAATAAGGTGCGCAAGAATATTCTTTCACCGATGCGGCAGATACAGAATGGAATCAAAGAAAGCCGTCAGACGCATGGTGTTACTAGTATGAAAAGCCGTGTGTATATTGATGAAAAATCATATTATAACCAGCTGGCAGAGATGCGGGACAGTTATGCGAGGCTGCAGGATTATCAGAAGGGTGTCAAGGCCATCCGGCAGAAGAATGCAGATGCCGTTGCGGAACAAAGCTGGAATTTCACACAGATGCAGACTGCGGAAACTGTTGCAAAGAAGAATAATATTGCACAGAATTTTCCTGTTTCGAATAGGAGTACATCGCAGATTATGAGAAATCTGTCTTACCCGGACCGGTATTTTGTTCCGGCAGGACAGAGTACACAGATGATTATTGGGGCGACGGGAGAAAGTGATTATCAGATCATGTCGGTTACCGAGGCGCTGTATCGCAAATTTGAGATGAAGCGCGTATTTTATTCTGCCTTTATCAATGTCAATGAGGACGCATCTCTGCCTGCAATTGGTAAGAACCCTCCGCTTCTTCGGGAACACCGGCTGTATCAGGCGGATTTTTTGCTGCGGTTCTATGGATTTCAGGCAGACGAACTTTTGTCGGAAAAGAATCCGAATTTTAATGAGCAGATCGATCCGAAATGTGACTGGGCAGTACATCATCTTGAACTGTTTCCGGTAGAAATCAATCAGGCGGATTATTATACGCTTCTGCGTGTGCCGGGAATTGGAACAAAGAGTGCCAAAAGAATTCTTTCAGCCAGAAGGCATGCTACGTTGGATTTCTCTGATATTAAAAAAATGGGTGTGGTGTTAAAACGTGCGTTGTACTTTATCACCTGCAAAGGAAAGATGATGTATCAGACCAAGATGGAAGAGAATTATATTACACGGCATCTGACTTATAATGAGAAGCCGGCAGAGATGTTTTTGTCCGATGGTACAACAAGTGGATATGAGCAGTTTTCACTTTTTGATCCGCAGTATCATTTATAGGATCGGGTGATTATAAGGAGTCAAAGAATGTTGATATTACATTGCGAAGATTCGCTGGAAGGAATTTTTACAGCAATTTATGATGCGTTTGTATACAAAAAGCAGATGAAGCAGCCATACAGGGATGATATCGAGATTGCAATGGGGGAGGGCTGTCTGACATTGTTTGCAGAAGAACAGGAAGTTGTGGTGGACGCAGAAAAAGTAGAGAAGACAGTTCGCACGATACAAAGCCGCCTGGGATTTCGAGATTATCAGACCATTGTATCGGCACTGTGCCATTTTGCGGAAGATCGGGCAAGCATAGTTCTCGGATATCTTGTGCGGGCATTTGTAGTCGGACACAGTGTCATGGATCATCTTGCGGATCCGTTTGTCATGCGCATGATGGAACTGGACCGCAAAGTTGCCAATGAAGCAGACAAGATGCGTGGTTTTCTGCGATTCCGGGAAGTTTACAGTGGAGCGGAGTCAGTACTTCTTGCGGAGATAGAACCGAAATGTAATCTGGTTCCGCTTATGATGAATCATTTTTCGAATCGTTTTCCAAATGAAAACTTTATTATGTATGACTGTAACCGTAAGATTGCAGCCGTACATGAAGCCTATCATGCCTGTGTGCTGGTGTCAGGGGACAATCTTCATATACCAGAGAAAGAAGATGACTATTTCACGGAGCTGTGGAAACAATATTTTACGACTATGGAGATTAAGTCGAGACATAATGAAAAATGCCAGAACAATCTCATGCCAAAGTGGTATCGGAAACATATGCCGGAGATAATTGCGTAGGACGTCGGTTTGTGCTATTATTTTTAGAAGTGAAAAGATAACAAACAGGAAAGAATGAGGAACAGGTTATGGAATTATGGGACATCTATGATAAAAATAAAGTGCGGACAGGAAGAACCATGGAGCGCAATCATTTTAATCTTGCGGATGATGAATATCATTTGACAGTACTTGGTGTGATCGCACGACCGGATGGACGTTTTCTGATCACAAAGCGTGTGATGACAAAGGCATGGGCACCTGGCTGGTGGGAAGTTTCCGGAGGTGCCGCACAGGCAGGAGAAGAATCAGAAGAAGCGGTACAGAGAGAAATCAAAGAGGAGACAGGATTGGATGTCAGCAATGCCGATGGTGGATATCTGTTTACTTACCACAGAGAGAACCCGGGTGAGGGTGACAATTATTTTGTAGATGTATATCGGTATATTATGGATTTTGATGAAGGTGATCTGCATTTGCAGGAAGCAGAGACAGATGGATACAAGTTTGCGACACTTGACGAGATCAAAGAATTTGCCAAGCAGGGGATTTTCCTGCATTATGACAGTATTAAAGAGGCTTTTATATTATAATTATATAAAATCACTACTCACATATGCAAAATCCGACATTAAAAATGTCGGTCGCAGCTATACAACAAAAAAAGACAACCGGAAATCGGTTGTCTTTTTCTAATCGCGGATCCAATATCTTAATCTAATTACAAAGAAAAAGGTACATAGAAACTTGATTATAAGGCAATTATTTAACTACTACTACGTTAACTGCCTGAGGACCTTTAGCGCCATCAGTAATATCGAACTCTACTGCAGCTCCTTCTTCGAGAGATTTAAAACCCTCCATGTTAAGTCCTGAATAATGTACGAATACATCATGTCCGTCTTCAGCGGTGATGAATCCGTAACCCTTCTGGTTGTTGAACCATTTAACTGTACCTTTGTTCATCGAAAGTACCTCCAATATATTAGTGTTGCTATGCAACTAAGCTTAGAATAGCATAACACTTTGGAAAAGTAAAGTAACAAATTAAAGTTCTTCAAAGGCGATTTCGTGCTGTTTTAAGAACTGTTTCACCAGACGGTCCCATTCATTATCCAATGTTTTATCAACAGAGAAAATGCGATAGGAAATTCCGGTGGTCAGGCTTAGTTGCTGATTGTGAAAACGGATATTTAAAAATACCCCGGTAATATCATTCCCGGTAAAGGAACTTTGTATACTCGAAAGTGTCCGTTCGAGATTTTGGGGAGATAAAAGAAGTACAAACTTGAAGGAAGAGGGCGTTTTTTTCCCTTTGATCAGATCAAAGCAATTGCCACGGAGCAGTCCATAAGGCAAAAAGTCACAATCTGCAATTTCAAGTTCTTCCATTTCTTCGCTGGTATAAAAGTCAGAATGGATATGTCCGTCGATCACATAGGATGCGCCGGAAGTTATGACACCTTCCTGCAACAGAAAATGATCAAAAGTTTCACTCCGCAAAAATTTATTCATAAAGTCTTTGACGTCGGTAAGACGCAATGCAAGCATAAAATACCTCCTTGTGGGCAATGTGTGTATATGAAAGTATATTACTACACTTTGCAGAAATTTGGTAGGATTTGTGATAAAATACGAAATAAACAGTTACAATATATAGATGCTAAAGGAGAACAACATGGAACAGAAATTTTTAATAGAATTATTAAAAGAAGCAGTCTCTCCATTTCAGTGTGTGGAAGCTTCTGTGAAGCGTTTGAAGCAGGATGGTTTTGAAGAGATTACATATGAAGAAAAGTGGAATTTGAAACCGGGTGGAAAGTATGTATTAAACCACCACGGAACGACGCTGTATGCATTTACCGTAGGGGAAAATTATCACACAGGAGACATGGTTCGTATGGCTGCGGCGCATACCGATTATCCATGTATGCGTATCAAGCCAAATCCGGATTTTCATACGGAGGCATATGCACAGGTCAACGTGGAAGTATATGGTGGACCGATTTTAAATACATGGTTTGACCGGCCGCTGGGTGTTGCCGGACGTGTCGTACTGCGAAGCGAGGATGTATTTGCACCGCGTACTGTTTTGTATCATTCCAAAAAGGCGGTGCTTACTATCCCGAATCTGGCGATTCATATGAACCGGGAAGTGAATAAAGGTGTGGAAATCAACAATCAGGTGGATCTCATGCCGATTCTGGATGTTCTTCCAAAAGAAGAGACTTCGACGGATTATTTTCTTACATTTCTGGCAGAAGAACTTGCAGTAGACAAAGAAGATATTCTGGACTTTGAACTGAATACATATTGCATGGAAGAACCGGCGTATGTGGGCATAAGAGATACGTTTCTGTCTTCTCCGAGGCTCGATAACCAGACGTCTGTTGCTGCATTATTACAGGCGTTGATGCAGGGAGAGCGTGTGGATGGAATCAATCTGATCGCATTGTTTGATCATGAAGAAATCGGCAACACAAGTAAGCAGGGGGCGGCCTCTATTTTACTGCATGATATGACACGTCGTATTTTACGCAGCATGGGAGCAGACGAGGAAGAGATAGAACGCATTCTATATGCGTCCATGCTTTTGTCGGTAGATGTGGCACATGGTCTGCATCCAAACCACAAAGGAAAGATGGATATCACGAATCATCCGGTGTTAGGAAGTGGATTCTGCATCAAGGAAGCGTGTTCCCAGTCGTATGCGACAGATGCGGAGGCTGTGGCGATTTTGCGACAGATCTGTGATAAAAACGGAATTGCTTATCAGCGTTTTGTGAATCGCTCCGATGTGCGGGGCGGAGGTACATTAGGTTCCGTTGCTTCGACCTTGATGCCGGTAAAGACCGTGGATATCGGGATTCCGCTTCTTGCAATGCATTCGGCAAGAGAACTTATGGGAAGTGTTGATATGGACGCGCTTGCGGGTGCCGTGAAAATGTTCTTTTGTAGCTAAGATCGTTACAATGTTTTGAATAAATAGCAGGATGCTTCTTTTGGGCGTATAAGAATCAAAGTAAGAAATGCAAATGTGGGCATCCGTGCACACCAAGCGATATCTTCCTTTTGGTACAATAGTACTACAAAATAAAAGGAGGATATTTGCTTATGAAGAAAAAACTGAGCGCGCTTTTTATGGTATTTGCAATGGTACTGAGCCTTTTTTCCGGGCTTGGTGTGAATACGGTATGGGCAGATGCAAATGAGAAAGAGGGAGGAGATACAGAAGAAGTCATCAGCGGACTGGCAGCGATGGACTGGCTGGAATGGGATGATAACGGAAATATCAAAGGTCCGAATGAACAGGCAACGTGGATGAAAGGGCTTGGATCAGTAGTAAATGGAACAACATTGCTGGTAAAAGAACTTGATGCGAAGGGAAATCCGACAGGTGGCGCCATCCGGGCGGATGCACTTACACTGGCTTATTGTGGTGACGGGGAAGAACCAAATGAGAGTCTGCAGACAGAAAATGTCGGTTCCATTGCGCCGGTGGAGAATAATGCGGACTATGTGCAACTGAAATTTTCTCATATAGGATGGTACAAGCTTTATTTGACAAATCGTACAGACAGTGATGAAATTACGATTGAAGTTGGGTATAAAGATCTTGGCTTTTATACAACAGAGAAAAAGACACCGGAAGGTGCAATTGATTCCTATGAATATACATCGGAAAAAGATGGAGTTATTTATCTGATTACCTCTGCGCCGGCAGATGTTACATGGGATGGTAATGAAACCTGGCAGGTAAATGTGGATGGAAAAGAAAATATCGATGAGGATTTATATAGCAAGTACTTTACGAAAACTTTAGTGAAACCTGACGACAGCAGTCGGGGAAGAGTATATAAACTTACACTGAAAAAGGGTACTTTCGAGTGGCTGGATATTTGTGTGAAAGCACAAGGAACCTTTGGAGGCGAAGATAAGTGGAATCCCGAAGAGCGGCTGAATGTACATTACGAAGGAAAAATGTCAGGGCTGCGTGTCTCAAATGATATTGATAATACAGAGTGCGAAGGTGACAAAGAATGCTGGAGTCAGGTTATTTATCCTATGCACCGCTTCATGACCTGGCAGGAGGGTGAAACACAGAAAATCTATCATGCATCAGAGTTGGAAGCAGTGCCTGTAGATGGAAAAGGAACTGTTACATTGAGGGATTCCGCGGAAAAGGAAGGAATTGTAGAAATCTTGGTAAGCGATGCTGGAGATTACAAAGTATATGTAAAGGATGATTCAACAGACTATGTAACGATTCATATGAGTTATCCAGAATCTGCTTATTATACAACGGAGAATCCTTCGGTAGATGGACTTTTGGATGGAGCTGAAAATTACACATTCAACAGTACAGAAAGTGGAAATGTTCTTTATTTTATCGCAAACATTCCGGAGGATGTGACGGAAATTGAGTCCGAATGGTCTGTATCGACCAATGCTGGCGATGTTGCAAAGGATGATATTGAGAGATATGTTTCCATTGAAGAAATTGGAAGAGGAAAATTTAAACTGACATTGAAAGATACCACAGAGTATCTGTACCTGCTCGGAAAGGTACATCAGCCGGGCTTTGATCCGGGTCACGGACAGACGGAAGGCTGGGGAACCGCATCATGGCTTACGACACAGTTTACTGGTTCGAGTGCAGGGTTTAGTGTGACACAGAATTTCCATTGGGATGACAATGCAGGTCACATGGTAATAGATGATGAAGCACATTATACAAAAGAGGGCTGGGGAAGTCTCAACCATCAGCAGACATACCAGTTTGCCAGAGTCGCAAAAGACGGATCGGTAGAAAAAGTATATAAGAAAGACGAACTTACCATCGAGCCGATGACAGATGCGACGGGAACGGCATTCCTTGTGCAGCCGGATGATTATATAAGAATTAAATTCAACGGTACTGGTGAGTACAAAATATATGCGAAAGAAAATCCGGACGATGCAGTGATTGTATCCGCAGATTTTAATAAGGTCGGATTATATACTGCAGAGGAAGTAAGTGCAGATACAGTATGTGATTCAGAGAGTACGATATGGAAAGATGAGTGCAATGTATTGTATGTGATTCCATATGGAGTGGATGAGAACCTGACAAAAAAATATAAATTCTTTGTAGAGCCGGCAGATGAGGATCGCTCGTATGATATCGCGGATTTTTATACTGTAGAAGATTTAAAGAATGGAAATCACAAGATTACGATCAACAAAGAGCAAAAGAAGAACTTTACAGTTGGCGTCACTATGGAATTGTACAATGAGAATCATGACAAGGTGGATGAAACAGAAGCTGGTGTCTGGATACAGAGTAAAGAGGACTATCCGCAGGAGCAGGGATTTGTTGCAATTGCCGACATTGACAGAGAAAACCCGGAAATTCCGACAGACATCAACTGGTACTCCAATATCGGTGCATATTATACCGATGAGGTATGTATCGTATTTGCAACCATCGACAGCGATAAGAGAAAAAACATTGTGACCGCAGATCAGCTATTACTTACAGACAGTGAAGGAAATCCGGTGGGAAGCATTACTGCAAATGCAAAAGACGGCAGATTCTGTGATCTGACATTCCCGGGCATTGGAAGTTACAAAGTGGTAAACAAAGAGACAGATGAAGTTGTTAATCTGGACGTATATTATCGGGAAGTTGCATTTTATAAGAACACAACGGTTTCGAAAGATTCTTATCTGTCTTCGGTTAAAACAGACTCTGACAACCAGGTATTTTACATGGTAGAAAATGCGGGCAGCGATTACACCATAAAAAGTGTTGAGCTTTATGCTGGAATCTATGAGGATGGAAAAGAAGAACCTACCTACTTTACAGACAGTACAAAGTATTTTAATTATGAAGTAATAAATGCCAGTGAACCATATGTATATAAGATTACATTGGGGGCAAAGGCAGATCTTCCGGAAGAATTCTTTATCGAAGTAAAGGCAAAGATTCAGAATGCGTATGGCACTTATGATACAGATGGATATGTATGGATTTATACCGATAAAGACAGCAGCGACAGTGGAAACACAGGTGGTGGCTCTTCTGGCGGTTCCACAGGTGGTGGCTCTACAGTTACACCAACACCGGAGCCAACGCCAACACCGGAGCCGACACCAGCACCGGGCGAGACAACCACAGAAACAAAAACAGAGATCATAACAAACAGCAGTGGAAATACTGTAAAACAAGAGACAACAACCATTAAGAATTCGGATGGCAGCGTAGCATCTACAACAAAGAAGTCCGAGATTGAGAATGTCGCAAAGAATACTTCTGCAAGTGTTACTGTAACCAAGGATGCAGATGGAAAGATTTCTGCAGCAGAGGCAGAGGTAGAGAATACCGTAACGACAGGAACAGATGATAAAGTTAAGACTACAATCTCTGCAAATGTTGTAAAGCAGATGACCGATGCAGCAGGAACTACGGATCTGACCATTAAGCAGACTGTAAAAGATAAAAAAGGAAATGTCCTGTACACGGTAGAGACTAAGGCAGAGGATCTGGCTGCAGGAAAGAAGCTGACACTTGTAAAAATTGAAAATGGTAAGAAAGTTCTTGTGTCTAAGCCGGTTACCGTTAACAAGAACGGTAATGTAAGCGTCAAAGCAGAAGAAGGTGAGTACCAGCTGCTCAATGAAAAAGAGACAAAGGCATTACAGAAAGAAATTTTAAAAACCGTAACACCAAAGACGGGTAATGTGTCGGTTGACAAAGGAAAAAAGACAACCGTAAAACTGAGCAGTAAGCTGGATATGGATAATGTTGCAAAGATTACCTATACATCTTCCGATAAATCGAAAGTAAAGGTAGATAAAAACGGAAAGATTACTGCAAAAAAGAAAGGTAATGTCACAGTAAAAGTAAAAGTTACTTTGAATGACGGTACAACCAAGACCGTTAAGGTGAAAGTTAAAGTAAAATAACAGGCAAAGCGTATAGCACACAAAAAAAGTCCCGGAAGTTTTCCAGAAAGGAAAGCCTCCGGGCTTTTTATAAATAGAAAATTAATTTAACGGTTCTTCGCCGATTTCCTCTAAAAGTTCGTAAGTCTCATCCAACGACATTTTATGCTCCAACGAAAAAATAATTGCTGCATCAAAGCGGTTCCGTGGATAGAGCTGCGGACGCTGGGCGATGGTAAGCATCTTCTGGGTTTCGTCCAGGGACAAGCCGGTAAAGATTGCAATACGCAAAAGAAAATTGCGTGTAGGTTTCCGCCGCCCGTTAAGTATCTGATATGTATAAGAGCGTTCCATGTTCAGATTTAAGATAATATCTTTCGGCTGCAGATCATGACTGGTAAGAAGCGAGCACAGATATTCGCCGATGGAAACGCAGTCAAAACTTTCTTCTTTTTTAAACTCCTCAATATTCAGTTCTTTGATCTGTTTTAATAATTCATCCGTCGCCTTCATATGTTTCCCCTATTCCATTGAACATCAGCCCATGCATAATTTGCTTTTAGCAAATTCGACATTGACTATTTTAACATATTCTATATTTTACCATATTGAAAATATGCGATGGTGGGCAAAAATGCTCACTCATTGGGAATCTGCTTCCTGTGGACAGGTGAAATTATCACGTTGGTCAAGTACACATTGCACATTGTCTAACAGATCGCTGAGACAAAATTCATAGTAGTTGTTTCGTTCAGCAGGGGTGCTGTGCGCATATTGGTAAAGATTGCTGGTATCAGAGCCACTTGTTCCGTAGAGACAGTGGCGTACCATGTTCAGAAGCTGTGTATCATAGTCAGCATAAGAGCCAATATTTTCCTTAAGGATACTGTCACGATAAAAAAGGCGGAGACGGACAGAGTCCATGCCGGTACGTGTCCAGTAATTTTAGGGCAGTACATCATAGGTGGAATAATCTTCCGGAGGATTGCGTGTAAGTTCCGGTTCCTCATATAACTGCGTGATCAGTGTCTCTAAATTGGATGCGACAGAGCTTGCATCATTCTGGTAGGCAGCAACAATGATTGTATCAATCTGATCCTGATATTTGTATGCATCAAAAGTTTCGACACCAGCCTGTTCGGCAAGTGAGTGACTGGAAACTTTGTGAGAGATGGAGGTATCTGAATTACCAGATTTTGTTGCGTCAGTTTCTGATACAGGTAGCGCAGATTCTTGCTGCTGTGTGTCAGCAGATGCGACTGCTGATGTCTGAAATGAATTTTGTGCTACCATGACACCGATTCCTGATCCAATTCCAGAACCTAAGACGATTCCTGCAAAAAGGAGTGCCAGTGAATGGTCAAAACCGGAACGTGGTTTCTTGTTTTTTTGACTGCGTTGTGCTTGCAGTTTCGAGAGTGCTTTTTGTAATTGTAAAACAGTTGTATAACGCTCCTCAGGCTTGAAAGCAGTTGCTTTCTGCAGGATCGCGGCAAGATCTGCGGAAAGGCCGGGAATATCTGTGTTCGATTCAGGAAATGATTCGTTACCTGATAAGAGAGACAGAAATGTTTTGCCCAATCCATATACATCGGTGCGGACATCACTTTGCCCGAAACCGAATTGTTCCGGAGCCGCATTGCCATATGTTCCGGTAAAAATGGTATCTCTTGTTTTGGAAGGTGTAAATTGCCGGCCGGCATCAATGTCGATGAGCACAAGCATTTGGGAAGATTCTTCCCAGACAAAGTTTTCCGGTTTGATATCCCGATGAATCATGGGCGGCTTTTCATGATGTAAAATGGAGATGATCTGACAGCATTCCATCATATAGGGCAGCAGTGCATTTTCAAAATCCCGGAAGTGTGTGTATTGTGCATACAAATGTTCGGAATGTTCTCCAAGTAATGGACCTTTGATATAATCGCGTAGCAAAAAGCACATATCGGATTCTTCGAAAAGAGTTACAGCGTCAGGAAAACAGTCCATATTTGTATGATGTGTCAGAAAATCATATTCTTGTCGAAGGGCTCCAGCATACATAGAAGAACAGCATTTCAGGATAAAAGGCTGATTGCGCTGATCTTTTAGAAGATAAACTTTTTTATCGGTGGTATCTTTGATGATACTGCTGATGGAATAGGTTTCAGCAAGTTGCAGGGGCAGAGGCGCATGAGCTACCTGACTTTCATATTGGTGGATAAAGGTATCTTTCATAGAATTTCCCATAAGTTTTCACAGACTCCTTCCGATAGAATGTTACCTCTATTATATCATTTCATAAGGAAGCCTGAAAACGGAATTCTTTGTTCTCAGTAAAAAATCCATACACTCCATGATATTTTTCCACGACAGAGATCATGCTTCGGACACCTATGCCATGGTTGGCTTCGCGAGAGGTCGGAATTTCATTTTCAAATACCGGATTCTGTATATAATTATTTGCGATATTGATACAGATCCGGTCATTTTTTTCAAAAACTTTCAGTGTGATATAACGTTTTTCAGATGTCGGAATTTTTTCACATGCATGTATGGCATTCTCTAAGGCATTGGCAAAAAGGCTGCACAGATCCGTAATCTGAAAACGCGTAAAATTCGTTGCTGTAACAGAAATCCGGACATCGATTCCGGATTCTTTTGCCTGATCTGCATAGGACGAGAGAATCAGGTTCAATGCTTCATTCTTGCAGTATTTGATCACGCAGCTGTTGTCAATATCGGTACAGATCTGGTGTATGTACTCCAAAGCCTGATCCCGCTTATTTTCTGCAATACAGTTTTGCAGAAAGGTCATATGATGACGAAGGTCATGCCGGTAAATGGAAGCCTGCTTCTGGGAAATGGACAATTGTTCAATTTCTTTCTGCGCCTGTGTGGCAGCAGTAGTAAGAAGCAGATTTTCCCGTTCAGCTTCGTTTTTCTTATTGGAAAAATCAAGTGACAGCATAGATAAAATAAAGAAAAACAAAACAATGAAACTGTCCATGAAATCAATGACAACAGGACCGCCCGTGTATAGCAAATCGGTGTAGACCGTGAAAGTATATTCAAGTATGTAGTATGCAAGCGGCAGCAGGAATAAAAGCAAAATCGTTTTCCTGTTTTCATATTTCAGACGGATAATGTATGGTGCAATATAGCGAACCACCAGAAAAAGTAAAGGAATCGTTACACAGATTGCGGTTATGTTGGCAATGAGCGGATCTCCGTGAAAGAAAGAGGCAACCAGTGTGCCCAACCATTTTCTGGGTGTACACAGCAGATAGGCAGATAATACCGCAATGGTTGAAACATAGAAATTCCGGTGAAACACAAGCCAGATCAGGAGAATCAATGGAACATGTATGAGCAGTGGATAGCATTTGCAAAGCAGGGATTCTCCCATAAAAAGATAGAAAATACCCTCTGCTGCGCCAAAACCCAAAAGGGTACAGAAATATAAAACTTTGTGATCCATGAAGTTGATGTCAGCCAGATACAGGGAAACTACAACGCCAAAGAAAAGGACAAACACATAATTGATTAATCCTAAAATCATTGCTAAATCCGTCATAATTATTCCTCCATTTGAAACGCAAGGTAAAGCTTTTTAATTTCGGCAACTCTGCGTTGTGCGAGCGGTATGTGCTTGCCATCCTGCAGATACATATCCGTTGCACCGATGGAACGGATAAAGTTCATATTTACAAGAAATGAGCGATGCGCAAGGATAAATTCCGGGTGCTGTAATAAAAAATCACAAACAGAGGAAAATTTGTCTGCGCATACAATCTGTTCGTTGTTTTTCAGATAATAAATTACCTTCCGGTTTAGTGCTTCCACGTAAATAATTTCCGAAATCCGTACTTTGTGCACGCCGACACTGCTTTTGAGGACAAGAGAAGAAGCCTGATCTTCAATCCTTGTTTTCATAATATCGTCCAATGCATCGAAAAGCCGATCCTTCTGAATGGGTTTTATCAGATAATTGGAGGCTTTCACCGTGTAGCTTTCCACTGCGAATTCTGGAGAAGTGGTCAGAAAAATAATATCTGCTGCTTTGTCATAGCTACGGATTTCTTTTGCCAGTTCCATGCCATTTAGTCCCGGCATCACCACATCCAACAGATAGATATCATATCGTTCTTCTGCTGCATTTGTGGCAAGTTCCATACTGCTTTCGAATGGTTTATAGGAAAAGTCTGTGTTTTTCTGTATCTGATAATCTGCCAGAAGAGACAGAATATGAAAAAGCTCATTTTTGTCATCATCGCATATTGCAATTTTCATTAAAAATATTCTCCTTGTCCGCTTTTGTATAAATGTATTATAACTTGGAATGTCATAAATTACTATACGGGAATACTTGTCGTTCATGTCAAAAAAAGTGTAATTCATGTTAATTTTCTGCTTATTGGAAATGGAGCTTATATTTTTTTGAATTTTGTTATTTCTTTCCAGTTTGCAGGAAAACCCATATAATCAAAAAGCGCATCCAATTTCAAATTTGAATTTTGTTTTTGGTATTTATTAAAAATTCGAGTTAAATCACTTTTGAATTTTATAAAATCCGATTTGGGAAGTAAATAGCGAAATACTATAACGACAGAAAACAAATCATTTTTACCATAAATGTATTTTGAACCGTTTTTTGAAATGTTTAATTTTTGATGGATTAATGTATCAGGAATATCAATATATGTACGATAAGAAAATAATCGTTCATTATGAGCACAAACATTTCGATATAAGGTCAATACTCTAAGATACTTGATCATTTCATTTTTCTTTACGTTTTCGAAGTCTTGACAAATCTTACCTTGCATGTTTTGGGGAAGAAATTCATACATTTTTGATATTTGACCAAATGTAAGGGCATTCACAATTACCCATAAAGGTACATTATGATACTTATTACGTTGATAAATTAGATATTCATGATCTTTATTTTGTTTTGCCAGCATATTAAGCATTTGTATCAGTTTGATAATTCCTTTTTGGTGTTTTGAAATATTATTGTAATTGTTGGAATCGAGATATTTTTCCTGACGTTCACCATGTTTTTTACAAAAGTAATAGGAAATGGAAGAGCGAACTTTTCTTTCTATACGACATAAATGTTTAAAAAATATTCCGCGAAGATCCTCGTCAAATTCATAGAGCGTGACAATATCTTCAAAACGTGAAGAATTAATATATTTACGGGTATGCAAGTTAATAAAAGGGTGTTTATATCCGTCAATTAGTGCATAGTAACTGAGGTTTTGCAGGGAATTCATTGCAAAATCAGGATTTGTAATAATCAGATTTTTTTCATTTTTAAGTTTATTTATCTGTGCGGTATATGTGATGAAAGGCTTACGCATGTGTTAGTCTCCAAAAATAACAGTAATAGATTTGTCTCGGGTAGAAAAAAGAGAGGGGCCTCAGCACCCTCTCCCGATCGCAGGCTTCTCGAGTATCTGCAATCTGATCACTAAAGATAATATAACTGATGTGACTATGAAAGTCAATCAAAAATTATCTTTATTATTCATTATATGAAAAACTTTACATATTATGTCGATCAGGTGTTATTAGGAATACTTGTCGTTCATGTTGAAAAAAGTGTAATTCATGTATGTGATTGAAAATAATTACGCAAAAAACTGTATCATAGGTACTAGAAAGCAACAGCATAAAGGAGGATATGTATATGAAGAAAATTATATTAGGAAGAGTACTTGCATTTGGTCTGATGTTTGGAATGGCATGTACCATGATGCCAAATACAGTAATAAAAGCAGCAGTGGAAAGTAACAGTACAGAGGAGGATACTGTAGAGATTGGAAATAATGAAATTACTAGTTATGAACAGTTGGAGAGTAAACTGAGCAATGTGGCAGATGTAAGCAAAGACGATAATGGAATAATCTACGTTAAAATGAACAAAAATATTGTTGGTCGTATTTGCTTTGACATTGAAGATGCACACATTATTTTTGATGGAAATGGAAAGACACTTTCTGGTCAGGACTACAAGGAACCAATTTGCCTGGAAAATTATAGAAGTTCAACAATAGAACTTGTTGGAGGTGGAATATATAAGGCTGGATATAATAATTGTATTTTTACTGGGGCAGGAGATATATTGATTATTCGAAATGCAGTTATTATCGGAAATTTGTATTGGAATTCTGATATCTATGCAGGGTTGGAAAACAGATATAAAAGTTATAGTGTGATGAGTTTAAATGAAAATAATGAAACGGATGATTATATAGTTGATAGTCAGGGAATGCAACTTAAAAATTGTGTAGAAAATGTAAATTTGTGTAGATTAGTAAGCAGAGATTTTGCGGTTATTCCAACAAATGATGAGCATGTTCATAATAATTTAACCAAGGTGGAAGCAAAAGAAGCAACCTGTACAGCAGAAGGAAATACAGAATATTATGTATGTGAGTGTGGCAAATTGTTTTCAGATAAGTTTGCAACTACTGAGATCAGCGAAGCTGATGTAAGAATAGAAAAGAAAGCACATGAGTACAAGACCGAGTATGCAAAGGATTCGGAGAATCATTGGAAAGAATGTGAGAACTGTGGAGCTCAGACAGAAAAAGAAAAACATATATCAGGTGGAGCAGCAACAGAAGAGAATGCAGAAACCTGTACAGTCTGTGGATATGTAATTCATGAGAAGCTCCAAAAGGAAAGTAACGATTCATCCATGCAGTGGCAGACATTAAACAAAGCAAAACTTGTCACAGAAAAAGCTTTCGCAGATTATAAGGCAGGAAAAGAAAGTAATAAGTCAGATATTGCAAATGTCGTTGCACAGGCACTGAAAGAAAATAGTCTTTCTGATGTAGCTTATGAAATTATATCTTATGAAAAAACAGAACCAACTTCCGCAACGGAAGGAAAAATCAGTGGTATTGTAAGTCTGGCTATAGGAGGCTGCAGTACACAGATCCCATTTGATTATGTGATCACAAAAGTAGCAGAACCGCAAAAACCGGCACAGATCACCGGAAAAGGTGCACAGACCACAGATGGACAGATTAAAATTTCCTGGATAAAAGCAGATGGAGCGGATGGATATCGCATTTATGCGTCTGTTTGCGATGGAGAGAGTAACTACAAACTGATCAAGGATACCAAAGATCTTACAGGTGCAATTAAGAACCTGAATAATAAAAAGTCCTATAAGTTCTACGTTGTGGCTTACAAAAATGTAGATGGCAAAAAAGTACGAATCTGTAAATCAATGATTTATCATGTCGTATTGTCAGATAGTAAATACACAAATGTGAAGGCAATTAAAGTAGCGAAAACTTCATACACCTTAAATGTTGGTGACAAACAGAAATTAAATGCAAAGAGTGTGAAACAGGAGAAGAACAAAAAACTGTTGACACATGCACAGGAATTCCGTTACTCATCCAGCGATACGACTGTTGCAACAGTAAGTAAAACAGGTGAGATTACAGCAAAACAGAGCGGAAGCTGCATAATCTATGTTGTTGCAAACAATGGAGTTATGAAAAAGATAAAGGTTAATGTAGCATAGATATGAAAAAGTAAAAAATCCATAAATTTTATAAAATGTTGTAATTTTCTCTTTTCAAATAGCATAAATGATGTTAATATAACAACGTAGTATTTGAAACTACTTGTAATAGAAAGAAAAAACTTTTGCTAAGGTAATTGGAGACGTGTGCTCAAAAGAGAGAAGGATGGCATTATGTATAAAATTGTAATTGACAGTTGTGGAGAATTATCAGAGGAATTGAAGGCGGACGGACATTTTTCCAATGTACCGTTGGAGTTAGATGTGGATGGATATCAGATCACGGATGATGAGACCTTTGATCAGAAAGACTTTTTACAGAGAGTGAAAGCTGCAATACACAGTCCAAAGTCTTCCTGCCCATCGCCGGAGCGTTACATGAATGCGTATGAGGGCGAGGCGGAACATGTTTATGTTGTGACTTTGTCCGGAAAACTGAGTGGATCTTATAATAGTGCGGTTCTCGGAGCACAGTTATATAATGAGGAACACGAAGAAAACAAAAAGATTCATGTATTCAATTCCAAATCTGCATCAATTGGAGAGACTCTGATCGGATTAAAAGTGCAGGAGTTAGAGGAAAGTGGCCTTTCTTTTGAAGAAGTGGTCGAACAGGTGGAGAAATATATTGCATCCATGAATACGTTCTTCGTGCTTGAGACATTAGAGACTTTGCGCAAGGCGGGCCGTCTGAGCAACCTGAAAGCTTTGGTTGCCAATACACTTAATATTAAGCCGGTTATGGGATCGACCAAGGAAGGCACGATTCAGCAGTTAGGCCAGGCGCGTGGTATGAAGAAAGCGCTGACCAAGATGATCGAAGATATGCTCAAAGTTACGAAGAACTGTGAGAACCGTATTCTTGCAATTTCACATTGCAACTGTCCGGAACGTGCACAGTTCGTAAAAGAGACCATTGAGAAGATGGCAAAGTTCAAAAAGATTGTCATCGTCAATACGGCCGGAGTATCCAGCATGTATGCAAATGATGGTGGTGTGATTTTAGCAGTATAGCATCTGCTAATCAAACAGTTTTACTTGAAACAAACTTCATAAGGAAGTAGAATAGCGGGGAGGAGCTTTGCTTCTCCCCATTTTCATGTCTGGGAGTAGCAGAAATAAAACAGTTTTTATAGATAAATGGAAGGATTCGTCCATATGACAGAATATAAAAAGCAATATAGTTACGAAGAAGTTGTTGAGAAAATAGAAAACAGCCGGAGATTTGGAAAATTGCCCGGCGTAGAGGTTACACGGCGTATGCTTGCGGTCTTACAGGAACCGCAGAAGGGCCTGCCTTATATCCATGTGGCAGGAACGAATGGAAAAGGCTCGACCTGTGCTTTTTTGAGTCAGATCATGAAAGAAGCCGGACTTAAGGTTGGATGTTTTACATCCCCACACCTGGTGGATTTTCGTGAAAGAATCTGTGTCAATGGAAAGATGATTGAAAAGGAAGATGTCACAAGGATTGGAAATGAGCTTCTGGCTTTGGAGCCGGATGTGACACCAACAATGTTTGATTATTGTCTGGTGATGGCGGTCATTTATTTTCAGGAGCAGCATTGTGATGTGGCAGTTTTTGAGACCGGGCTTGGTGGAAGACTCGATTCGACCAATGCACTCGGAAAGCCGGATGTGGCAGTTATTACACGAATCGGCTACGATCACATGGCAATTCTGGGAAATACACTGACGGAAATCGCATCAGAGAAAGCAGGCATTTTAAAGCCGGATGTTCCGGCGGTCATTGCGCCGCAGGAAGAAGAAGCATTGCAGGTGCTGAAAAGATACGATGCTTATTTTGTTACAGAACAGGATGTGCGTGATGTAGAAAAAATGAAACCGGGACTTCCAGGGGCTTACCAGTTGGAAAATGCGGCAACGGCAAAAAAGGCAGCGGAGATTTTTCTTGCGCGGCATGTGAAAACGCAGGGGAGACAGGAAGTGATCGGGCAGGCAGTGGAAGCAGGCATTCAAAATGCGGTCTGGAAAGGACGTATGGAAATTCTTCAGGAATCACCATTTCTTATGGTGGATGGTGCGCACAACAGTAATGGAATTCATGCGCTGAAAACAAGTCTGATGCAGATGTTCCCGGAAGAAAAATTTCATTTTATTATGGGTGTGATGGCGGACAAGGATTATGAAAAGATGGTGGAGGAGTTACTTCCGCTTGCGCTGGATTTTGCGACTGTGACACCGGAGAGTTCCCGTGCCCTGCAGGCGGAGGAGCTGGCTGAAAAGATTAAAAACAGGGGAATTCCTGCACGAAGTCTGCAAAATGTCTCGCAGGTGTTTGAGGTGCTGACTCCGAAAGAAAAGACAGTAGCGCTCGGCTCCCTGTATTTTATCGGAGAACTGGAAGCATTACAGGAGGATCAATAAAGTGGCATACTGCTACGAGAAAAAAACGGACCGAAAAGGAAATATATATATAGAAATTACGGGATACGAAGGCAGTATCCGTCATCTTGTAATTCCTGCGATGATGGAAAATATACCGGTGCGAAGCATTGGAAAATACGCTTTTTCCGGCAGGGAGGATCTGTGTTCCCTGACACTTCCCGAGACAATCGATACTCTGGGAAGACAGGCATTTTATAACTGTAAAAATCTTACGACATTAAGTCTGTTTGACAGTGTGGAGGATTACTATGATGGAGTGATCAAACAATGCGGGAATCTGCATGCGATTACGTTGCACCAGAAGCGTAACAGTTTTTCAGTAATGAAAGAGTTGCTTGCGGACAATGACCGGATGCTGCGCTTTTGTGTGGAACCTATAGGTCTGCATCTGACATTTCCGGCATATGTGTATGATTTTGTGGAGGATGTGGAAGCGCGTGTATTGCATCATAAAATAGAAGGAAGCGGATACCCTTATCGTGAATGTGTGACACGAAAAGGCGTGGATTTGCTGGCCTATGACCGGCTTTTTTTCCATGCGGCGGACGATGATTACCGGGCAGCAATCGATATTGCACTCGACCGGCTGATGTATCCGCTGGAGCTTGAGACACAGGCAAGAGAAGTGTATGAACAGTATCTGGAAAAGAATGTAAAAATTGTGCTTGAGAGACTGATTGAAGATGGCAGATGCGAGGAAGTGATTACCTTATGTGATTTGTGCCTGATTTCAAGAGATGCGATAGAACCGGCATTGCAGCTTGCGGCGAGAGAGAAACAAAGCGCGATCACAGCGCAGCTGATGGAGTATCAGCGCATGCATTTTGCAGCGGTGCAGCAGACACAGGCAATGACTTTGGACGATTGGTAAAATATGAAAACGAGAATTGAATTAGAAGAGACAGGAAATAAAATATTGAATGCGGTGCGTACAGAATTGTATCTGTCCATGCGTTTTATGGGACCGGCGCTCGGAAGTCTGGGCTTTCGAATGGATCTGTCTACGCGGACGGTGGGAACGGATGCGGCGTTTATCCGCTTTAATCCGACCTATCTGCTTCATATGTATATTGAGCGACCGGAGATTTTGAACCGGACTTATATGCATATGTTGATGCATTGCATTTTCCGCCACATGTTTTCGGCAAAGGAACATGAGGACAGTGAATTATGGAATCTGTGTTGTGATATTGCAGTAGAGTCGGTTGTGGATTCGATGGAGTATCCGACGATTCTGAGGGTGACTTCAGATTTTCGACAGCAATGGTATGAAAAACTTGAAAAAGAAGTATCGGTCCTGACTGCCGAAAAGCTGTATCATTACTTTATTCTGCGCAAACGCGATCCTTATATGGAAGAATCTCTGCGGCAGGAATTTGCACTCTGCGACCATAGTTTCTGGGAGCGGATGGAACCGCCCGGGGATAACGATGACCAGCCGAAGGCTGGCATGGATAATGAGACAAACAGTGAAGAGACGCAGCAGAATCAGCCGCAGGAACAGAAAGACAATGCAACCCCGCTTGGTTCGACAGATCCAAAGGAAGAAGAGTGGAAAGAAAATGCAAAGCGTATCGAAAGTGATATGGAAACATTCGCAAAAGACGCGTCGGAAGATGCGGGAAAACTTGCATGGATGCTGTCCATACAGAATCGCGTGCGCAAAAGTTATAAAGAATATTTGAAACGGTTTGCCGTATTGCGGGAAGAAGTTTCCATTGATATGGATTCGTTTGACTATGGATTTTATATGTATGGTCTGCAGATGTATGGCAATATGCCCTTGATCGAGGAGAATGAATATCGTGAAGCAAAAAAGGTTGAGGAACTTGTGATTGCCATTGACACCTCGGCATCCTGCAGGGATCGGCTCGTGCAGCAGTTTTTGAATGAGACCGGAGCAATATTAAAGCAGCAGGAAAATTTTTTCCGCAAAGTAAATATACGGATTATAGAGTGCGATAACCAGATCCAAAAAGATGTGCAGATCACGGATCTGTCGGAGATGGAGAGATTTGCGGAAGAGTTTTCTGTAGAAGGTGGATATGGAACGGATTTCCGCCCTGTATTTTCTTATGTGGAGAAATTGCGGGAGGCAGGAGAACTGCGGAATTTAAAAGGACTCATGTATTTTACGGATGGATTTGGAGAGTATCCGGTGAAACCGACCGACTACGAGACGGTATTTGTCTTCTATGGAGACGAGGAGCGGGAAGAGGCGAAAGTTCCTTCCTGGGCGATAAAATTATATTTAGACAGTGATAACAGATAAAGGAGAGCATGCATGAATATCAAACAGGCAAAGCAGGAGATTATAAATACGGTACAGGCATATTTGACGAAAGATGAGACCGGGGAATATGCGATCCCCGTAGAGCGTCAGCGTCCGGTGCTTCTGATCGGACCACCTGGAATCGGAAAGACGGCAATCATGGAGCAGGTCGCAAGAGAATGTAATATCAATCTGGTTTCTTATACGATCACGCATCATACGAGACAGAGTGCCATCGGTCTGCCGTTTATTTCAAAGAAAAACTACGACGGAAATGAAATGTCTGTGACGGAATACACGATGAGTGAGATCATCGCATCCATATACGATCAGATTGAAAAAAGCGGAATCAAAGAGGGCATTTTATTCCTTGACGAAATCAATTGTGTATCGGAAACACTTGCACCGACAATGCTTCAGTTCCTGCAGTATAAGACGTTTGGCAATCATCGTGTACCGGATGGATTTGTCATTGTTACCGCAGGTAATCCGCCGGAATACAATAAATCCGTCCGTGATTTTGACATCGTAACCTATGACAGAGTAAAGCGCATTTACATCGAAGAAGATTTTGCAGCATGGAAAGAATATGCATACAAAGCACAGATTCATGGTGCGATATTGTCTTATCTGGAAATTAAGAAAAAGAATTTCTATTCGATTGTATCGGATCTGGATGGAAAGCGTTTTGTTACGGCCAGAGGATGGGAAGATCTCTCACAGGTAATGAAAGTTTATGAACAATTACATCTCCCAATCAACTATGACTTTGTGGTACAATATTTGCAGGATGATGAGATTGCGCAGGATTTTGCAAACTATTATGAACTCTACAATAAGTATAAAAATACATACCGGATTCCGGAGATTCTCGAGGGAGAAATTCCGGAGAATACGAACGCAATCAAGGATGCGCCGTTCGATGAAAAACTGAGTCTTCTCGGACTGCTTCTGGATCGACTGGGACAGGAATTCATTACTTATGTCAGAAGCAAAGCCGCACAGGAAGAACTGTTGCGGCAGCTGGGATATCTGCGCAGTGACCTGAAAGACAAAAGAGGACGGGGAACCGAGCTGTTGGAGCAGCAGATCTCGGCATATCAGGCGATGACTGACCACCGGAAGAAAGCAGGACTTGCCTCACGTGAGGAGCAGAAGGTATTCGCTATGACGGTACATGCCATGCAGGAATGCCTGACCCGTATGAACGCAGAGGGAACGGGAGATGCAAAGGCGGATTTCATGTGTGCGAAGACCTATTTTGATGCACAGGAAAATGCAAGACAGATACAGATCAAAGATACCGGAAGACATCTGACGAACGCATTTGATTTCCTTTGCCGTGTGTTTGGTGAAGGACAGGAGCTGGTCATTTTTCTTTCGGAACTTTCGGTGGGATATTACAGTCTGCAATATGTGACAGAATGTGGAAATGAGGCATATTACAAGTACAATCGTATGCTGCTGTTAAAGGATAGAGGAAATGAACTCAAAGAAGAAGTAATGCAGTTATTAAGCTTATAGGAGAACTTATGGCTACAATCAGGAAAATTTTTAAATCAGATCTGTATGGTCTGTCTCACAATTTTTTCGCACTGGTGATTGCGGTGGGCTTATGTATTCTGCCCGCTTTGTATGCATGGTTTAATATTTATGCGAACTGGGATCCGTATGCGAACACCGGCAATATCCGCATCGCGGTGGCTAATCTGGACGAAGGATGCACAGACCTGGATGGCGAGAACGCAAATATGGGGCAGGAGATTGTAGAACAGATCAAACAAAAGGACAATATCGGATGGGTCTTTGTCGATAGCAAAAAGGACGCGGTCGACCGGGTAAAATCCGGGGACTGCTATGCGGCAGTCGTGATCGATCCGGAGTTTTCCTATGGGCTGTACAATGCGCTCATGGATAACATCTCCCAGCCGAAGATTACCTATTATGAAAATGAAAAAAAGAATGCCGTAGCGACAAAAATTACAGATACGGCGGTATCTACGCTGCAGAGCACAATCAATCAGTCGTTTGTAAAAGTTGTGACGGAAAAAATCTTTACCCGGACGAATGATCTGCAGGCATCCCTCAAAGATGAGAACGCTGTGGACGCTTTTATTGAAAAGCTTGAGACGGTACAGGGGTATCTTCAGGACTATGACAAGATGATTACCTCATTTCTTGCCGGAAATGAACTGGTCACAAAATCGGCAGATGATACGAACAAGAATCTTGCCGCAGGACAGGAGATGATACAATCCGGAATTGACAGCATGGAAGACGGAAAGCAGAATCTTAAGACTTCGAAAACTTCATTTGCGGCTTTTTCAAAGAAAGTGACACAATCATTAAATAAAATCCAGCAGACGATCAATACGATCGATACACATATTTCTGCTGCTAATCTGGACAAGCAGATTAACACACTGGCAAAAGATGTAACGATCATTCAGGAAGATGCGAAAGATCTGTCGGTACAGTTACAGAGTCTCAGCGATTATTTAAAAACGGTACAGGGAGATTCCAAGTCTTTGGAAAATACCATTGATACGGTAAATAAGCTGCAGACAATGGCAGATAATATTGCTGATATTCCGGGCGTGGATGAGAATGCATCGGATGCTAAGAAGACGATTTCTGCTACGCAGCGTACGTTGAAAAATTATTCCGATACGATAGAAAACATCAATACATTATTTGCACAGCAGATATCTCCGCAGGTGCAGGGAATGCTGGATGATATGGCGGATGTACTTGAGAGTACCGAAGGCCTTTTGCAGAATCTCAGCGGAACTTTAGATGGAATGAAAGATATTTTCGACGGTGTGGATACAACACTTGGCACACTAAATACAAGTCTTACCCAGTTGCAGGAAGTATTGGAACAGACCAGCGGAAAAATCGGAAAAACACTGGATAAATTAAAGAATGCTTCGGATAGTGAGCAGATGGATATTATTATGAATCTTCTCGCCGGAGATCCGGATACTTACGGAGATTTCTTTTCCCAGCCGGTAAAAGTAAATGAACATTATATGTATGAGATCGCAAATTACGGATCCGGAGTAGCACCGTTTTACACAGTACTTGCAATCTGGGTGGGTATGACGATTCTCGTATCGCTTTTGAAAGTACATGTAGATAAAAAGGATTTCCCGAAGGCAAAACCGTATCAGTATTTCTTTGGCCGCTATCTGTTATTCCTTCTGTTGTCTGAAATTCAGGCAATGATCATTGTGGCAGGCGATCTGTATATATTCGGGGTACAGTGTAAACATCCGGGTGCGATGTTTTTGACGGCAGCAGTCACAAGCTTTACATTTTCGATACTGATCTATGCGCTTACGATTTCTTTTGGCGATATTGGAAAAGCGCTGGCAGTCGTGATCATGGTATTGCAGATTGCAGGTTCCGGTGGAACTTATCCGATCGAGGCTCTGCCGCGGTTTTTCCGTTCGGTATATATCTTTTTCCCGTTTCCGTATGCAATCAATGGTATGCGTGAATGCATCGGAGGAATGTATCATCAGGATCTGACCATTGATCTTTTGAAACTGTTGATTTTTGCGGCGGCAGGCTTGTTTATCGGACTGGTTGTGCGTATTCCGTTTATCGGATTAAATCACTTCATTGAAAAACGAATGGAAGATACAAAAATGCTTTAAGATGGAGGACTTATATTTGGAAACAGATAAGCAAAAATTGGAAAAACTTGAAAATCTCTATGAAATGGTCATGGATTTTGAAAAAAAAAGCCACGAGAAAAATCAGAAGCGTATCAGGATTGGATTGCGTTGTCTGTATATTATTCCGGCTATTTTTCTGTTCCTTCTTATGGTGATGAAAAGTTCAAAGATTATTTTTCTGGCGCTTTGGATCATAAGTCTGTTTATTCTGGCTGTCTATCTGATCGTTGTGGAATATATGGACTATAATTTACAGAATCATATCAATAAGCTTGAAGGAAAGAAGAATGGGAAAGTGGACAGTCTGATTGAGATGGACCGTTTTGAAAAAAATGTGGACCGTTTTGAGGAAAAAGCCGGCATGATTGAAAAAGCTGTGGATAATGCCGTCGATCGTGTCACAAGTACCGCAAAAGAAATGATGCTTCGCGCAGCAGAAAAAACGGAGGAGACAGATGATAAAAATATTTAGAGTGTTCCTTTCTGATATGCGGCGGATGCGTTCAAATGTCGTAGCGATTGTCATTGTCATGGGACTGTCAATTATTCCGGCTTTGTACGCATGGTTTAATATTATGTCCAATTGGAATCCATACGGAGAATCTGCAACTTCCCAGATGAAGATTGGGGTATGTTCCGAGGATACAGGTGTTACGATCGGTTCACTGGAGTTGAATATCGGGGACAAGATGATTGACGGTCTGAAAGAAAATACGACGATTGGTTGGGTATTTGATGATTCAAAGGACAAAACATTAGAGGGCGTTCGAAGTGGAGAATACTATGCGGCATTGATCGTGCCGAAAGATTTCACGGAGAAAATGATCAGTTTCCTCGGTGGTGATCCGGTCAATCCGGCGATTGACTATTACGAGAACAGCAAAAAAAATGCCATAGCGACCAAAATTACATCTAAAGCAAAGACGGCAGTGCAGGAGCAGATCAATACGACATTTGTAAGCACGCTTACACAGGTGCTGACGGAATCGGGAGAGATGCTTTCCCAGACAGATGAGAATGGCGTGGATATTGTTTCGGTTACTACGGATAAGCTGGATGGCATTGATAAAAATCTTCAGACATATGTAGATATTTTAAATACATTTTCGCTGGTGACCGGGTCGGCATCGGATCTTGCGGATTCCGCACAGACACTGATTTTGAATACGCAGGGACTTTTTAACAGCAGTCAGGACACGGTCTCAAGTATGCAGAATAGCGTCTTGTCCGGGGCACAGACTGCAGATACGGTGTCATCACTGATCAGTATCAGTCTCGACTCCATGGATCAGGATTTGAGTGTGCTTGACGAGCAGGTGGATGGTCTTTCGGAAGGAGATACTTACAGTACGGTGCAGAATTCTACCGAATCAGTAAAAAAAGTGACGGGTTCTACACTTACCGTTTTAAAAGATGTTCTTGGGGAGACTGACAAGAAACTTTCGGCAGTAGACAAAAGTTATAAGCAGCTGGAAAAGGATCTTAAAACCTTCAAAAAAGACGGAAAAGTCACGGCACAGAATCTCCGACATCTGAAAAATACATTAAAACTTGACATTAAGGATTGCAAGGATAGTCTTCGGGAAATTCGAAACAGCTTTACCTATTCCATTAATCCGAATGTCAGTAAGACAATTTTAAATATTGAAAAATCACTGATTCAGACAGGGGCAATGCTTAACAATGTGGAGGGATGCTTTGGGGACATCAGCAATGCATTGGAAGCATATAAGACAACACTGGATTCAGGAACGGATGATATTAAAGCAACGAAAGATTATGTTGCTGGTATTCAGAAAGACATCCGTAAATTGTCAAAAAGCCTCAAAGCGCTTTCCGGGAATGATCAGTATAATGAAATGATTGAAGTGTTAAAAACGGATCCGCAGATGATTGCGCAGTTTGTTGCCTCACCGGTTGCCATGGAAACAGAAGCAATTTATCCAATCAGAACATACGGATCGGCAATGGCACCGTTCTACACGGTACTGGCAATCTGGGTCGGCGCACTGATCCTAGTGGCGCTCATTCATGTGGAAGTCAGGAGGGAGGACGACTTAAAAGAGGTTCGTTCCCTGCATGCATTCTTTGGAAGATATATTACATTTTTTCTGATCGGACAGATTCAGGCAGCGATTACCGTACTGGGGGATTTGTTCTATATTAATATCCAGTGTCCGCATCCATTTTTGTTCTGGCTGGCAGCAGCGGCAAGCAGCTTTGTATTTACGCTTTTTATTTATTCCCTGACTGTTGCGATGGGAAATGTCGGAGAGGCAATCGCAGTTGTCGTTATGGTCATTCAGGTTGCAGGTGCCGGTGGAACATTCCCTATCGAAGTCCTGCCAACAGTATATCAGATGATATACAAATTCCTGCCATTTACTTATTGCATGAATGCATTGCGTGAGTGCGTGGGCGGCATGTACCGGAATGATTACTGGAAGGACTTGCGGACGCTTGGCATTTATGTATTGGTTTCTCTCTTTATCGGACTGGTTGTTGCGATTCCGTTCCGTAAACTGAACAAAAAAATTGAACATAGCAAAGAAAAATCAAAAGTAATGTTATAAAGTTATAGGTTCTATAAAAATTTTTAATGGGAAAATTTTTGTGGAACTATAGACAAATGAAAAATATTGTACTAGAATGATTTCAATTAATAGCAAACCCAGTGTTTCATAACACTAAGTTATAGAGTGCTGGATTCGTAACAAGTCATTTCAAAGTGACAGAATTGGAGGAGAAATAGAAATGGAAAAAAAGAATCTTGATTGGGCCAATCTTGGATTTGGTTATATGACTACAGATTACCGTTACGTATCCAATTACAAAGACGGCAAATGGGATGATGGAGCAATTGTCACAGATGCAAATGTAACATTAAATGAGTGTGCCGGTGTATTTCAGTATTCACAGTCTTGTTTCGAAGGGCTGAAAGCATATACCACTGAAGATGGACATATCGTATGTTTCCGTCCGGACTTAAACGCAGCAAGAATGAAAGATTCCTGTGAGAGACTTGAGATGCCGGTATTCCCGGAGGATCGTTTTGTAGAGGCTGTAGAGCAGGTTGTTAAGGCAAATGCAGCATGGGTACCTCCATTCGGTTCCGGAGCAACACTTTACATCCGTCCATATATGATCGCAACAAATGCAGTCATCGGTGTAAAGCCGGCAGATGAGTATCAGTTCCGTATCCTGGTTACACCAGTTGGACCATACTTCAAGGGTGGCGCTAAGCCAATTACAATCCGTGTTTCTGATTTTGACCGTGCAGCACCTCATGGAACCGGACATATCAAGGCTGGATTGAACTATGCAATGAGCTTACATGCAATCGTAGATGCACACAAGCAGGGATTTGCTGAGAACCTGTATCTCGATCCTGCAACAAGAACTTATGTTGAGGAGACAGGTGGAGCAAACTTCCTTTTCATTACAAAAGACGGAAAGTTCGTAACACCAAAGTCAGACAGTATTTTACCATCCATCACAAGAAGATCCCTGATGGTTGTTGCTGAGAAGTACCTGAACATGCCGGTAGAGCACAGACAGGTAAAATTCTCAGAAGTACCTGATTTCGCAGAGTGTGGACTTTGCGGTACAGCAGCAGTTATTTCTCCAATCGGAAAGATTGTAGATCATGGCAAGGAAATCTGCTTCCCGAGTGGAATGGAAGAAATGGGACCATACACAAAGAAGCTTCGTGAAACACTGACCGGAATCCAGATGGGTGAGATTGAAGGACCAGAAGGATGGGTTCACAAAATTATGTAAGATGCAATATGTGTATTCTTAAAATATGAAGGAAATCAAAAGAGATGTCGCAAGACATCTCTTTTTTGTGGTACAATGGAGGTATCGTATATTTATACAACTACGCAAAAATACACCGGAATACAACGAGCAGAAAAGGAGAACTTCCTTGACAGACGCACAGAGAAGATCAAAGGCGCGCAGCGCCTACCAGAAAGCAAAACGAAAAAAACAACTGCACAACCGCATTTTTATTATAATCCTGATTGCTGTTGTAGTTTTGATTGCAATCGGAGCGATTGTGCGAATACGGCACAACCATGCAAAGACAACTTATGTGAAAGCAGACCAGATTACAGATACATTGTACAATGATAACCGTCCGGATCTGGACGTGGAATTACTTCCGGTCAACGATTACTCAAGACCTGGACGCGCATTGGAGAAAGTGAATGGAATTGTGGTTCATTATACGGCAAATCCGGGAACGACGGCGCAACAGAACAGGGATTATTTCGCGGGATTGGCGGAGTCTCATATTACCCATGCAAGCAGTCATTTTGTGATTGGGCTGGAGGGAGAAATCGTACAGTGTATTCCGTGCGATGAGATTGCATATGCATCCAATGATCGTAATTCTGATACGATTGCGATTGAGTGCTGCATTCCTGATGATACGGGCAAATTCAATGACCAGACCTATCAGTCACTGGTGCAGCTTGTGACATGGCTTATGGGAAGATATGATCTTGGTGTGGAAGATGTCATAAGACATTATGATGTGACGGGAAAGAATTGTCCGAAGTACTTTGTGGAGCATACTGAAGCATGGGATGATTTCAAGCAGGATCTGGTGACATATATCCAGCAGCATGGTGTCAAAAAAGAGTCGTAGTCTTGTAAAACACGAAAAAATAAATTAAAATAGGAATAACTTAGATATAAAGGAGTATTTCTTTGGAGACAATCTATCAGGAATTGAAGGAACAAAAGAATGTGCGCAGTAATCTCAGTGCTTTGCGGGCACAATTGAAAAAGGATGCAAAAGCACAGGCGTATGCGCAGGCGGAGACATTTGTGGAAGAAAACAAGTCTCTTTTCTGGAACTGGCTGGAAAGTGACGATGCAAAGACGAGAAAGAATGCGGCATTGTTATTAGGTGAAATCGAATATGAGCCGGCAGTGGAAAAACTGTTTACTTCCTATCAGAAGGAACAGACGATGTTTGTCCGCAGTGCTTATCTGGAAGCTTTGGCAAAATTTGATGTGGAACCGCTTTTACCACAGTTGAAACAGCAGCTGGATGAGTTGCTTTCAAAAGAACGGACCGTAGAGAATCAGAAACACATCGAAGAAGAAGTGCGGGCTCTGCGTCGCATTATCATTATGTATGAAGGAATTACGCACCATACATTTGACAAGAAACAGAAAAAGAATCATGTGCTTTTGCTTTGTAACAGAAATCAGAGAGAAACCGTTGCATCACTTGCCGGAGGCAGACCGCATCCGCTTGGTGTGATGACAGACACGGATGATCTGACAAAACTGATGCTGGTGCGTGTGTTCCGGGATGTGCTTTTTCCAGTACCGGTACAGACACTGATTGAACCAAAGCCGGAGGTGGCTGCACAGACAATCTGGGAGCCAATGCTTGCATTGTGCAGAAAATATCACAAAGAAGATGCTCCGTTTTATTTCCGCGTCGAGTGCAAGTCAAATATGACACTGGAGGAACGCAGCAGTTTTACAAGAAAACTTGGGGCAAAATTAGAGGAACTTTCCGGGGGAGCACTGATCAACTCTGCAAGTGATTACGAAGTGGAACTCCGACTGATTGCGAACCGGGAGGGAAAATTTTTTCCATGCCTGAAATTTTATACACTGGTAGATGTTAGATTTCAGTATCGGAAAAATGCAATCTCCGCTTCCATTCATCCGTCTACAGCGGCACTTATTATGGAACTGACCGCACCATATTTAAAAGAGGATGCTCAGATTATGGATCCGTTTTGCGGAGTAGGAACGATGCTGATCGAGCGTGATATCCGTGTACCGGCAAGAGAAAAATACGGCACAGATATTTTCGGAGAGGCGATTGACAAGGCGAGAGAAAATGCATCAGCTGCGGGAGAACTGATTCATTTTATTCACAGGGATTTCTTTGATTTCCGGCATGAATATAAGTTTGATGAGATCATTACAAATATGCCGGTTCGTGGAAGAATGACAAAGGAAGAACTGGATCATCTTTATAAGAGTTTTTTTGATAAGGCTTTGGAAATATTACAAAGAGAAGCCGTAATCATTATGTATACACAGGAGCTGGGCTTTGTGAAAAAGCAGATTCGACTGCATACGCAGCTACATTTGCTGCAGGAGACCTGCATGCAGACAAAGACGGGATTTTATTTATTGGTCATTGGAGTAAAGAGGTAAATATATGGCAATTACAAATGCACTGGGGCTGGAACTTCCACAGGGGGAGGACAATCTGGAAAACGGGTTGATTGATACGAAAATGCTACAGGAGCTGCAGGATCAGTTCTGTTATTCCAATAATTTATATGTTGTCTGTCTGGGACAGAAAGAAGGCGTGATTACAAAAGCCTACGGAACGAAAGATGAATTGGAATATGTACATTCACTTGTGAATGAATCGGTATATATGCAGCTTGTATCAAAAATTGAAAACGAGCAGATTGAAACAATGGTGGAATATCCTGCCACACAGGATTTTGTGAAAGTTTGCGCAATTTCTACGCGAATTGAAGGAAAAACACAGGTTATCTGGGTGATAGTTGGTCTGTTGGAAGAAAAAATCACGTCACAAAATAGTCTGCCGGAAGGTATGATGACAACTACAGAGACGCATTATTATGCATCCGTTGAGTTTTTGTCTTTGCTGTCTACCCAGTTGTTTGAAGTTAAAATCAATCAGCTGATTGCACAGACGGCGATGAAAAAAAGTCAGAATTCTGAGAATGCGATGCAACATCAGCTGCAGCGTCTACAGACAATGACGGAAGTGATTCAGACGCTGGAGTCGGATGATGCGTTTGCAAACCTTGTGGAAAACGTGATCAAAGAGACTTGTGAATGTTTACAACTTACTGGAGGATTTTTGATTCGTGAGAATATTGAGACACTTTTGATTGAAGGGGTCTGTGAACATGTCACGGAGGAAAAAGCTTCGGTATTATGGAAATTGTCCAATTGTAAAAGAGCAGATTTACCGTTTTTTGATGGAAAACCATACGTTATTTCCACAGATGCGATGATGCCGGATGAGTTTGAAACGCTTATGAAAGATTGCAAGATGACAGCAGCGGTATTTCAACCAATCGAAGCAGGTGGTCAGGTGATCATGTATCTTGGGTTTTATGAACATGACAGAAATCGTACCTGGGAGATGGAAGATATTAAATTTATAAATGATGTTAAACGTGTGGTACAAAGCGTGTTGGTAAAACGTATTTCCAAGAATTCTCTTGCAAGTTCATATGCTTCTTTAGAATCTATTTTGGAGAATACGGGAAGTGGAATCTATGTTTCAGATACAAAAAACAGAACACTTCTGTACACAAACAAAAAATTCAAAGATTTCTTTGCGAAGACAATCGCAGCAGGAAAACTGGATGATTTGATTTTCTCGGAGCGGGAAATAGGGCGCAGACAGTATTTTGAAGAAATATATTCTGTAGAAGAAGAACGATGGCTGGATGTCTACAAAACAGAGATCGACTGGGTGGATGGAAGAAAAGTCAGCCTTTGTACATTATATGATATTACGGACAAAAAAATATATCAGAAAGAAATTGAAGAACAGGCAAATAACGATTTCCTTACAGGACTTTTTAACCGTATGCGTTGTGAACAGGATCTGAAAAAATATGTAATGAAAGCACAGAACGCGCATCAAAAGGGAGCATTGCTCTATCTGGATCTGGATGACTTCAAACATATCAATGATGGTCTGGGACATCAGTATGGCGATGTTTTGCTGAAGGCGATTTCACGTAGTCTGCAACGTGTTGGCGGCGTGACAAATACCTGTTACCGTATGGGTGGGGACGAATTTATTGTTATAGTTCCGGGTAAACTGTTTGATAAGTTAGATGCTATTATTGAAGAGATTACTTCAATTTTTACAAAACCGTGGTTCTTAAAAGGGGAAGATTATTATTGTACCATGAGTATGGGAATTGCATACTTTCCGACAGATGGAACTACCGTAGATGAGTTGATTCGCAAGTCGGACATGGCACTTATGCGTGCAAAACGACGTGGGAAAAACCGCATTGAATATTATAATAATGATACGGATGCGGATTCCGCAAGTCACAGACTTGATCTGGAGAAAAATATGCGTACAGCGGCTATGAATGAATGCAGTGAATTTGAAGTGTATTATCAGCCAATCATTGATACAAAAGATCAAAAAAATGTCTGTTGCGGAGCAGAGGCACTTGTGCGGTGGAATTCCAGTGTGATGGGATTTGTCAGTCCAAATGATTTTATCCCTCTTGCGGAGTATCTGGGCCTGATCAATCCAATTGGAGAGTATGTGTTACGGCAGGCTGTAAAACGCTGCAAATACTGGAATGACATGGGACATCCGAATTACAAGGTAAATGTAAATTTATCTGTTGTGCAATTATTGCAGAATGATATTGTAAAGAAAATTAAATCCGCGATTGAAGATTCACATATCAATCCGGCGAATCTTACACTTGAAGTGACAGAGAGTCTTGCCATCAACGATATGGTTCGCATGAAAAAAATCCTAAGTGAAATCAAGAGTCTTGGTGTGAAAGTCGCATTGGATGATTTTGGGACCGGATATTCTTCATTGAACCATATCCGGGAGATGCCGATTGACATAATCAAAATCGACCGCTGCTTTATTGAACACCTGGGAGAAGATGATTTTTCGAATGCATTTGTCAAAATGGTCGCAGAATTGGCACGCGCTATTGGCGTTCATGTTTGTGTGGAAGGTGTAGAGATGGAGCAACAGCTTGAGGTTGTACAGCAGATGAATATTAGTATGATTCAGGGGTATTATTTCGGAAAACCGATGCAGATTGGGGAGTTTGAACAGAAGTACTTGTAAGCGGTTCATAGGAAAAAAGGAGGAACACATTGGATTTATTTGATATTGTTGGCCCGATTATGGTAGGTCCTTCCAGTTCCCACACAGCAGGGGCAGTTCGCATGGGGTACGTAGCGGGAAAATTACTTGGAGAACCCATAAAGAAAGCAGAGATTCTGTTATATGGTTCTTTTCTTGCAACAGGAGAGGGGCACGGTACAAAGAAAGCAATTGTGGCGGGACTTCTTGGTATGCAGCCGGACGATTATGAGATTGCTGACAGTTTTGAAATCGCACAGAAACGGGGAATTGAAATTATATTTGGCGAAGCGCGTCTGGAGGATGCCCACCCGAATACAGCTGTTATCCGATTAGAGGGTGTGGGAGAAAAATCCATTGAGGTACAGGTGTCTTCCATTGGAGGTTCCAGTATCAATATCGATAAAATCGATGGAATCAACACAAATTTCTCCGGAGAACATCCGACATTGATTGTCCACAATCTGGACCAGCCGGGGCATGTATCGGAAGTAACTTCCATGCTTGCGCACAAGAGTGTGAACATCGCAACCATGCAGCTGTACCGTTCGGCAAAAGGACAGATGGCTGTTATGGTCGTGGAATGTGATCAGCCGATTCCGGAGGATGGGATTGCCTGGCTTTCTCATGTAGAGGGCGTAATGAAAGTGACATATTTTGAGGGCGTGTAGCAGGTAAGGAGATTGTTCATGACAGAATATCATACATTACAGGAATTACAGGAACTGGCAGTACACCAGAAAAAAGAAATATGGCAGATTGTGCAGCAGGAAGACATGGATGCCAGTGAGCGGACACAGGAGCAGTCTTATGAGAAAATGCATCAGATGTATGAGGCGATGAAATATGCAGATGCTTCTTACAATGGCAATTTGCGATCGGCCAGCGGACGTGCCGGTGGTGATGGAGAAAAACTGCACCAATATAATGCGTCCGGGAAAAATATCTGTGGTGCTTTTATTGGTCTTGTTATGGAAAAAGCAATCAAAATGGGCGAATCCAATGCGTGTATGAGAAGAATTGTGGCAGCTCCGACCGCAGGTTCCTGTGGTGTTTTGCCTGCAGTACTTTTAAGCTTTGAAGAACAGTTCTCTGCGACAGAAGAACAGATGGTACAGGCATTGTATGTGGCTGCAGGAATTGGAAAAGTAATTGCAGAGAATGCTTTTATTGCAGGTGCAGCAGGTGGATGTCAGGCGGAAATCGGTTCGGCAGCTGCGATGAGTGCAGGAGCACTTGCTTATTTACAGGGAGCAGATCCGCAGACCGTGATGCATGCAGCAGCGTTGTCGTTGAAAAATATGCTGGGACTTGCCTGTGATCCGGTGGGAGGTCTTGTAGAAGTGCCTTGCATCAAACGAAATTCGTATGGAGCGGTCAATGCAGTGACTTCTGCGCAGCTTGCACTCGCCGGCATTCGTAGTGCCATTACGCCGGATGATGTCATTGACAGTATGCGTCGTATCGGAAATCAAATGCCGACCTGCCTGAAGGAGACCAGTGAGGGTGGACTGGCAACGTCAGCTTCGGCGGAAGCGTATTAAAATTGAAATAAGGAACAAGCCTTTTGTATAAAAGTTGAGTCGTAATATTGCGGCTCAATTTTTACATATTATAAAATGAGTTAAGCGACAAAATATAAGATGAATATTATAATCATATGCGCATTTAAAAAACAATTCGCAGTGACGTAAGCAATTCTGCAAACAAATCAGTGATATATCGGTAAAATTTGATGCAAATACGATACGAAATTCAATGATTTTACAAATGAATAACATACAACAGGACGTAGTGATTTGGGAGATTCCGGGCATGGACCGGCTGGCACGGCAGATGCTGGAACGTATAAAAAATATACATAGTTTAAAAAGTGTGCGATAATATAAATATGGATGAAAAGGAGCCGGATCATATATGAGTGATTTAAATGCGATAGAATATAAACGTTTTGAAGATATTAAGCGTATTCGAGAAGATGGAAGTGAATATTGGAGCGCAAGAGAATTGGGACCTGCACTGGATTATGCACAGTGGCGTAATTTCTCAAAGGTTATTGATAGAGCGATGATTGCTTGTGAGAACAGCGGACACAGTGTTTCCAACGATTTTGCTGAGGTCAGCAAAATCGTAGAAGCAGGTGCAACATCAAAGCCGAAGAAAGATTATGAGTTGTCAAGATATGCGTGTTATTTGATCGTACAAAATGGAGATCCACGTAAAGAAGTGATTGCTTTAGGACAAACATATTTTGCAATTCAAACTTATCGTCAGGAAGTCGCAGATCATTTTAATGAATTGGACGAAGATAATCGAAGACTGGTAGTGCGAGGGGATATTAAGCAATGGAATCAGATGCTTGCAGAGACAGCACATAATGCCGGAGTTATAACGAATGAAGAATTTGCAATATTCCAGAATGCAGGTTACATGGGATTGTACGGTGGAATGGATGTGGATGATATTCATGCAAAAAAGCAGTTGGAGGTGGGACAGAAGATACTCGACTACATGGGTAGCACAGAGTTGATAGTAAACCTTTTCCGTATTTCCCAAACAGAAGAGAAAATTCGAAAAGATAAGGTGCAGGGAGCAGATAAAGCAACCTCTGTTCATTACAATGTAGGAAGAGAAGTAAGAAATGCCATTGAAAAAATTGGTGGAACAATGCCGGAAGATTTGCCGACACCGGAAAAAAGTATTCAGCAGATTGAAAAGGAGCAAATGGAACGTCTTAAGAATAAGGTGAAAAAGGGATTGCTCATGTTAGATGAATAAAAGTTAGAAGAGTAAGATATTTTAAAGGGGCTGTGAAATAAGTCCCTAAAAGAAATAGGACCATTCGTTCATGCGAAAGGTCCTATTTTTGTGGTAAAATTAACTTGCGATGAAAACTTTACACAATAATTATTGTAATTCAAAACAAGGATATTTACCACTGTTTCTTTCAGATTGTTTGGAACTGCTGGATCCTGTTTTAACATTTGACAGATTGATGGGAGGAATCGATTTAAACAAGTATCTGACGGATATTCCGGAGTACACAACCGGACGACTCAGATATAATCCAGTCAACATGTTAAAAACAGTACTTTTCGGATTTATGACTAGCGGCTACTGCTCTCTGAGAGAACTGGAAGACAACTGCAAAGTTAATATCAGGTTCATGTATCTCATGGATCACCAAACTCCGTCATACAGAACCTTTGGATATTTCATCAATGAAATACTTCAAGATAAGATTGAAAACATTTTTAACGACATCAATCATGCTATCTTTAACGATGAGCATGTAGATCTGCAACATCTCTACATCGACGGCTCCAAGTTTGAAGCAAACGCAAACAAGTATACCTGGGTATGGAAGAAGGCTACCGAAAAATTCCGTTACAAGCTTTATGAAAAATCACTGCGGAGATTGAGGAGATTAATGCAGAAATCGCATGGAGCGGGGGGCAGATCACAACAAATTCGGAGTATGTACCGGATTATCTGAATGAAATCGTTGAGCAGCTAGTACTTTTATGGGAACTGGATTCAAGTACATTCCTAACGATAAAGCATTCCATTTTTTATACAGAAAAAATGTGAGGGGAAATCAATACGGACGTAAGGATGAATTGTATGAATGCGAAGACTGTAGTGGATGTCCATATGCAGAGAAATGCAAGAAGACAGATAAGAATCGAACCGTTCGGATCAATCAGGAATTAACTTCCATGCATCAGGAAGTAATCGAAAACCTAGAAAGTATCCACGGTGCGTTATTACGAATGAACCGTTCGATACAAGCAGAAGGCACTTTCGGAATTATGAAAAACGACCGTTGGTACAAGAGAATTGTCCGAAGAGGTATTCATTCAGTCAAACTGGAAGTTTTACTCGTGGCGATAGGCCACAATCTATATAAATATCAGAAAAAAAGATGAGAAACAGAACTGCCGCAGAGATTCAAAAAAAGGATTTCTATGGGGTAGGGGAAGTGAGCTTTCTTTGCGCATGATTTCAGTCATTTATACACAACAGGTACAAAAAGGGAGATGCGAAAAAACTCAATCGAGTTTTTTCACATCCCCTTTTTTACGTTCAAATCCCGCAAGTCACGGGCGAGAGCCTGTAAATGGGCTACCTGATGTTGCGGAAGATCACTGACATCTATATATGCATTGGTGGAATCACTCAATTCTAAGAGATAATCGGAAGAGCAGGAAAAGTAGTTCGCAAGTTGCTTGATGATTTCTACACTGGGGAGTATATTGTCGTTTTCCCAATTGCTCACGCTTTGTTTGGATACATTTAGTGCTGCTGCAAGCTCTACTTGACTCATATTTCGAGCTGTTCTAAGGTGTTTGATTCGGTCTCCTAGCATACTTAATTCCTTTCTATTATCATAAGGTAGCTTACCAAAAGTATATTTACAAAATACTAAAGTATTGCTATAATGGACAAAAGGATTATATTTATACACCAGTTTGCATAAATAAAACTTTAGGATTGAAAAACCTGTATAGGTTTTTACAAAAAATTTCAAAGGAGGAAGTTAATATTATGAAACTTCAGAATGTAACAAAATATGTTGCGGGAGCACTTGTAGCAAGTCTTGTTCTTACAGGAACGGCAGTTACACCTGCACTTGCAGATGCTGTTGCGCAGGAAGCTACAACAAGCGATGATCAGCCAAGTACAACAGGGGATAATCAACCCGACCAGCCGACAACAGGGGATAATCAACCTGACCAGCCGACAACAGGGGATAATCAACCTGACCAGCCGACAACGGGAGATAATCAGCCAAGCCAGCCAGATCAGCCAAGCCAGCCAGATCAGCCAAGCCAGCCAGATCAGCCAAGCCAGCCGAGCGAAAATCCTGGTAACAATTCTTCGATTTCAACACCAACGAGTCCTTCCGATGATACAACGAAAACTCCGGATGATACCAAAACAGAGGTAAAGGAAGACGGTACAAAGGTTGAGACAAAAGTTGAAAAGACAGCAGATGGTTTTGAAAAGAGCACAGTTGTAGAAACAAAAACAGATGGAACCGTTAAAGAGACTGTAAAGACAACCGGAAAGAATAAATATGGTAAGGAAACCGTTTCAACGGTAGTTACCAATAAGGATGCTGCCGGAAAAGTAACCGGTATCACAGAGAAAACCGTAATCAATGTAACAAAAAATGCTACAGCTACAATTACGATAAGCAAAAATTCCGCAGGAAAAGCTACGACAAAAGCGACTCTTGTACGCAATGCAAACAGTAACGCCAAGTTTAGCGTTTCTGCAGCAACTTTAAAGCAGATTAAAGAAGCAGCTGGAAAGAATGTTGTTGTCGTAGTAACTTCGAAAAATGTTAAGACTGGCAAAAAGGCGGCTATTGAAGTAAATACGAAGAACGTAGTTTCCGGAAAGAAGTTATATGTATCGGTTTATAACAAGAAAACCGGTAAGTATGTTGTAGATAAGACGAAGGTGGCTGTTGTAAATAAAAATGGCACCATTCGAATTCCTTCCCTGAAAACCGGTAAATACAAGCTTGTTACAAAAAAATAATTCGTGAAAAGGGAGCCTGTTACAGCTCCCTTTTTTAATACAAAAAGGATAAAATCAGATGAAAAAAATAAGCAATGCATTTTTAATGTCGTATATTATATTGTTTCCGTTATGGATGAATCATACAGGATATGCCCATCTTTTAGAGGCAAAAATATCTTTTTTCTCATTGTTTGCAGGAAGTTATTTTATCACGGTGGTTCTGGGACTGTGCATTGCAATTCCTTTATATAGAGAAGAAATAAGAGAAGAAGAAAATCTGATCAAAAAGCCGCTTGTTTTTCTTTCTTGTGCTTTTATGGCAGATTCCGTGCTGGCATATATTATAACCGGATGCCAAAGAGAAGAACTGATCGGAACGGAGGGACGCTATTTTGGTCTGATCATGTGGTGTTGTGTCATAGCTATTTTCCTGCTTATGTTACATCTTTCAGATTACTCGGATAGCATTGAAAAAGTTTTTTGTCTCCCAGTAGGAATAACTTCTTTGATCGCGTACTTAAATATGTTGGGATGGAATGTCTTTCATGCCAGCACGATTGATGTGCGGGAGTCTGTTCATATAAGCACCATGGGAAATATAGATTTTTTTGCGGCATATCTGGGAATATCACTTGCCTATATCGTAACGCGTTCCTGTTTGATTGAAAAGAAAAGGCGGAAAAATATGCTCTTTTTCTATGTAACTGTTTTCTTGGGATATGTTGCATTGATTTCAAGTAGCAGTGATACAGGATATTTTGTGATGGGTATAACTTTTTTTGTTCTTCCATTTCTTTTAAAGAAAGAGGAAGAATGGAAACACTATTTATCGCATGCCGGAGTATTTGCAATTGCCGGGCTTTTTGCGAAAGGTACGATTTTGCTTATCGGAAAGGATAACTGCAGAATTATATATGGATTTGCGAAAGTTCATATGAATGCAGGGTTGTGTACAAGTATTCTTTTGATCGTTATTCTATTATGGAAAGCAATGGATCATTGTATTGATCAAAATAAAAATTTGAAAAAGCTTTACAGGTTGGTACGCCTTGGTATTGCGGGATGTTCAATTTTCTTTTTGTCCTTTGTTGTATTGGCAAATCTATCAGGAGTAAAAGCAATCCTTGAAAGAAAATATCAGAAAATTGCAGGATATATTATATTTTCAGCAAAGTGGGGAAATAAAAGAGGGGAATTATGGCAATCGGCATGTGAAACATTTAAGAATATGCCTTTCCTTCAAAAAGTAATTGGGGTAGGACCGGGTGGATATTATTCAGCTTCGCAAAAATATTTGTCTGCGGAGACATTGGATGCAATTCGACGGTCTACAAAAAATATTGATCCCCATAATACATTTCTGCAATCGCTGATAAATTTTGGGGTTGTTGGAACGGTATGTTATCTGGGAATTTTTGGATATGCCGTTCGTCAGTTTATTGCCGCTGCAAAGAAAGATCGAACAAAGTTGGCTTTTATCATGCTGATCGTAGCATATTTTACGCAATCATTGGTTACTTGTTTTCATCCATATATAGAACCCTATGTGTTTATGTGGATTGCTTATGGATTGGCAACGACCGGTGCAGAGCCGGCTTGAACAAAGAGAAGATCTTGAAGTGAGGGAAAAGGGCGTTTCGACTCTAAAACAAAAAAGGTTCATCCGTATTGGATGAACCTTTCTGCTTTATGAATGCAGGAGATGGGACTTGAACCCACACGATATTGCTACCACAGGCACCTGAAGCCTGCGCGTCTGCCAATTCCGCCACTCCTGCGAACAAACAATATTTTAGCCAATTTTGTTTGAAATGTCAATAGAAAAATATATTTTTCAAAAAAATCAAAAAAAATAAAAAAAATTAAAAAAAGGTGTTGACATATATGTGTTTGTTTGGTACTATAACTAAGTCGCTGACAGACATGCGGAAGTGTCGGAACTGGCAGACGAGCAAGACTAAGGATCTTGTGATCATTGCGATCGTGTGGGTTCAAGTCCCATCTTCCGCATTTAAGTAAAGGAAACCTTGCTGAGAGGTTTCCTTATTTTTTTATCTGAAACCTATTGATAGTGAATTATAACATGTGAGAGACAAGTTATGAGTAGTTACTTTATCAGAGAAGGTGATGAAACATGCAGGCATTAAAAATCGAAAAATTATACCTTAAGCATGGTGGCTTTTTGCTGCGTGATTTTAACATGGAACTTGAAGTGGGGCAGATCCATGTGATCACAGGAAAGAGTGGAAGTGGAAAGTCTACGTTGTTTCGTGCAATCGGAGGCGCACTTCGACCGGAAGCCGGACGCATTTTGTATTATGGAAAAGAAATGTACGAGGATGAATTAAAAATCCGCAAACGTATGTCCGTTATTTATGATGCGCCGAACTTTAATATGGAATTATCGCCGGAACGTCTTGCACGGGAGTGGAAGAAGTTTGAACCGTGGTTTGACAGGGAGGCATTTACTTCTTATATGAACCGTTTGGAACTTGAAATGAACCAGCGTGTGAAATTGTATTCCGTAGAGAAGTGTCGGAAACTGATGCTTGCTTTGGCCCTGAGTCGGAATCCGGAGTTACTGGTCATGGATGATGTTACCAGTGGGGTGGATACGCAGTCAAGGCAGGTTATGTGGGAAATAGTCGAAAGATACCGGAGCAAACAGGAACTTACAATCCTTTTCAGCTCTCACCATGAGGAAGAGCTTCTTTTGGCGGACAGAGTCTGGAATCTGGATGAGATATTATACGAGGGGAAAAAGAGATGAAGTTTTTTTATAAATTGTCCGGAAATGTACAGAGTAAACCATCTCGTTTAATCATATCCGTTCTTTTTTCTTTTCTGGTAATGACATTTGTGAATGGATTTATTGGCGGAGTCGGTGGATTTCCCGTATTTCTTGCTTTTATTATTGTTTTTTATCTGTTGCGAAATGTTATGGGAGAGGGAAATCGTCTGACGCATCAGATGGCAATGACCAGCCGCAGGGAAATTATGTATTGGATGCGCAATTACTGTGTGGCATATTTATTGTTATGGTTCCTTTTGCGTCTTGTTTTTTTGTTTTCCCGTGTGACAGGATGGGGAAATATCAGTGGTGCGAGTGCGTTAGAGTATTTTCGCAATCTGATTGCCGTTTCCATGTTTGAAAAGTGGGCATATCTGTTTGCCGGTATTTTGATGTTTGCTTTTATTGTGTCACTTTTTCCACTTACCGTGATTACAAAACTGGAACATGGGGTGCTGTATGTTCTGGTCGATGGTGCGCTATTTGCGGTAGTTTGTCTGATTGTTGAACAAATCGGATATTATTTTACGAAAACGAAAAGCAGTTGCGTTATTGATAGTTTGTTGCTTTGCAACAAAATGAAAGCAGGACAGGAGACTGCATGGATATTTGGAATTGTACTGTTTGCATTGGCAGTATGCATTGTTTCGTATAGCTATGCTGCGTATTGCTATGGACCCAAAAAAGGACGCACGGATGATGTTGCTATTCAGATGGCACAACGGCAGAAAACAATTTATAAAGGAAAAGGCCTTGTACATAATGTAGTAATGATTCTCTGTGGGGTTACGGCAATCTGCGTTGTGGCAGGGATTGTTTTCTTTATGCCCGAAGATACTACGGGGGGCTATGTAAAAGTCGCAGAATTTCTGACAGGAGATGAAGTGCTTGGACCGATGTTGTATAAAAATCAAGTGTATATACCGGTTAATGAGCAGATGAATCTGGATGAGACAGGCACAGCCCGGGGATATCTTGCAGGGAAAAAAGAAAATTGCAACAGTCGCTTTTACCAGCTTGCGGTTGCAAATCTATTGTATACTGATGACACAAACAAGACGAATCGTGTGCAGATGGAAGGAGCAAAAAGTGGTGTTTATGCACCGGTAACGGAGCAGGAGCAGAAAGATGCGTGGAAAAAAGACGATGTATTTTTGCTCTGGGATGAAGAATGGGTTTCGGAGTCGACATACTCTCATGAACCGACGGGATATACCGTCTGCAATGCTGATTTTATCAAAGGCCTGACCATGCAGTTTCCAGAGGTAGAGTATCATGCACAGGATTTCGACGATTACGATGCATATTTTACGATTCGTGGTTATTCGGATATGGATACGGTTCTGATGGATGATACTGTTCCGGGAGACTGGGTAGGCTGTATCCTTGTCAAAGATAATAAGTTTTATTTTGGCAGTTATGATAACCGTATTACCGGAATTAGTTTGCAGGAACTTTTAGATATACTTGGCGGGTATTAAAAACAATATTTGTAAGGCATTATTATTTAAACCGTTCTGAACATTAATTTTTTCGACTTTTACAGAAAAAGAAAAAGGAAATCTTTCTTCGGTGTCGAATATTAACAATGTAGGCAAGAGAAAGGCGTAATTATGACGATACGAGAACAGATTGAGCAGATGGAAAAAGAAAATCTCAGTCCTTATGCGTGCCTTAGCGTCAATACCAGAGGCAGAGACCGTGACGAGCCGCAATGTGACATCCGCCCGGTGTTTCAAAGAGACAGAGATCGTATTTTACATAGTAAATCTTTCCGTCGCTTAAAAAATAAAACGCAGGTATTTCTGACACCAATGGGGGATCATTACCGGACACGTATGTCCCACACGCTTGAGGTGTCGCAGAATGCACGTACAATTGCCAAGGCATTACGGATGAACGAGGATCTTGTTGAGGCAATTGCTCTTGGACATGATTTAGGACATACACCATTTGGTCATGCGGGAGAATATATTTTAAATAAGATTTATGAAGGCGGGTTCAAACATAATGAGCAGAGTGTGCGCATTGTGGAGAAACTCGAAAAGGATGGAGCCGGACTGAATCTTACCTGGGAGGTAAGAGATGGAATTTTGAATCATCAGACCAAGACGATTCCACATACACTCGAAGGAAAAATTGTTCGTTTGTCGGACAAGATTGCATATGTAAATTCGGATATTGATGATGCAATCCGTGCGCAGATTTTAAATGAAGAGGATATTCCACTCGAACTTCGAAAGACGCTGGGATTTGATTCAAAGAAAAGGTTGAATCATCTGATTCACGATATTATTACCCACAGTATGGGAAAGGATGATATTATCATGTCGGATGAGACCGCGGAGGCTTTGCGGGATCTGCGTCTTTTTATGTTTGAACATGTATATAAGAATCCGGTTGCCAAAAGCGAGGAAGTCAAGGCAAAAGTGATGCTCGAGCAGATGTACCATTATTATATGGATCATATCGAGTTGCTTCCGGGTAAGCTATTAAATATGCTTGGCGAAGGCGAAGATAAAGGACGTGTTGTCTGTGATTACATATCGGGAATGACTGACCAGTATGCCATCACCAAATTCAAAGAATACTTTATGCCTCAGGCCTGGCAGGTTGACGGATATTGAAACGCATCCAGCGGATGCGTTTCCTACGCACATCCCATCGCGAAGCGATTATTATATGGGATGTGCTCCTTAACGCACATCATATCGCGAAGCGATTATTATATGGGATGTGCTCCTTAAAGAAACTACAGAGGTGAAATAATGCCATATTATTCAGATGAATTGATAGAAGAAGTGCGGTCGCGCAACGACATTGTTGACGTTATCGGCAGTTATGTGCGTCTGAAGAAAAAGGGCAGTACCTATTTTGGACTTTGTCCATTTCATAACGAAAAGACAGGCTCTTTTTCGGTTTCACCCAATAAACAGATGTACTACTGCTTTGGTTGTGGCGCCGGTGGAAATGTGTTCACATTTCTGATGCAGTACGAAAATTTTACATTTGGTGAAGCCATGCAGTCTCTTGCGGACCGGGTAGGAATCGAACTGCCCCAGCAGGAGATGACGAGTGCACAGCGCCGGGAAGCCGACAGGCGGACGCGGCTGCTTGAGATTAATAAAGAAGCAGCAAAATATTTTTATACACTTTTGCGCAGCCCGCGTGGACAGAAAGCGTATCAGTATTTCAAAAAGCGTGAGCTGTCCGATGAGACGATGCAGAAATTCGGACTGGGATATTCGGATCAGTACAGTGATGACCTCTACCGTTATCTGCGAAAAAAGGGATATGATGATGACATTTTAAAAGACAGCGGTCTGATCACCATTGACGAGGTGCGTGGCGGACACGATAAATTCTGGAACCGTGCGATGTTTCCAATCATGGATGTGCACAACCGTGTGATTGGTTTTGGAGGCCGTGTTATGGGAGACGGGGAACCAAAGTATCTCAACTCTCCCGAGACACGTATCTTTGATAAAAGCCGCAATTTGTATGGACTGAATATTGCGAGAACGACCAGAAAGAATCAGTTGCTTTTGTGTGAGGGCTATATGGATGTCATTGCCCTGCATCAGGCGGGATTCGATAATGCGGTGGCATCCCTCGGTACGGCGCTCACAAGCGGACATGCGAATTTGCTGAAACGGTACACGAAAGAAGTGTACCTGACGTATGACAGCGATGGTGCCGGTGTAAAAGCAGCATTGCGTGCCATACCGATTCTGAAAGAAGTAGGAATCGTTACAAAAGTCATTAATATGCGGCCATATAAGGACCCGGATGAGTTTATCAAAGCACTTGGTGCGGAGGAATATCAGAAGAGGATTGATGAAGCGGAGAACAGTTTTCTCTTTGAAATTCGCATTATGCAGGAAAATTATGATATGAACGATCCGGAATCGAAGACTGCATTTTACAATGAAATAGCCCGGAAGCTTCTCGGTTTCTCCGAAGAATTGGAGAGAAACAATTACATAGAAGCTGTGGCAGAAAAATACCAGATTGGTTTTGACAATTTAAGAAAGCTAGTGAATAACCTTGCGGTCAAAGGCGGGCTTGTCCGTGAACATACACCGTTGAAGAGTGGTATCAATGAGAACAAGAAAAAAGAGGATGGAATGAAGCAGTCACAGAAATTGCTTTTGACATGGCTCATTGAAGATACCCGGCTTTTTGGTGCAATTAAAGGACTGATTACCGCGGAAGATTTTACGGAAGAATTGTATCATCGCGTTGCGACGGAACTGTTTGCACAGTATGAGGCAGATGGAAGTGTCAATCCGGCACAGATTATCAGCCGGTTTCCGGAAGCCGATGAGCAAAAAGAAATTGCGGGATTGTTCAATGCGAGAATCCATGAGATTGAAAACAAAAATGACAGGGAAAAAGCATTGAAAGAAACGATCATCCGCATCAAGCAAAACAGCATTGATTACCGTACACGCAACAATAATCCGACCGATCTTGCGGCAATGATGAAAATTGTCGAAGACAAGCGGGCTTTGGAGAAGCTTGAAAAATTGCATATTTCAATAGATTAAGGACAAAATAGAAAGTAACCTGAGAGGACGAAGCGACATGGCAAAGAAAAAAGAAGAAAATGCAACAGTAAACACACAGGAAATCAAGACAAAGTTCCAGCAGAAAATGGGCGAACTTTTGGAAATTGCGAAGAAAAAGCGCAATATCTTAGAGTATCAGGAAATCAGTGACCATTTTAAGGAACTGAATCTGGATGCCGAGCAGTTTGAAGCGGTATTGGACTTCCTCGAACACAATAATGTGGATGTTCTTCGCATGAGTGATGATGACGATGATGATGAAATTATTTTAGACGATGATGACGAAGTGGAAGTAGAGAATATTGACCTGTCTGTTCCGGATGGTGTCAGTGTTGAAGATCCGGTTCGTATGTATTTAAAGGAAATCGGAAAGGTTCCTCTTCTTAGTGCGGAAGAAGAAATTAATCTTGCACAGAGAATGGAAGAAGGAAATGTTGCAACAGAGAAAATCCAGCTTCTGAAAGCCCGCATGGAAGAGGCTGAGGATGAAGCTGAAAAGGCAGAGATTCAGGAAGAAATCAAGGCAATGCAAAAAGATATCGATCTTGGATCGGATGCAAAGAAACGCCTTGCAGAAGCAAACCTGCGTCTCGTGGTCAGCATTGCAAAACGATATGTGGGACGAGGCATGCTTTTTCTGGATCTCATTCAGGAAGGAAACCTTGGTCTTATTAAGGCAGTAGAGAAGTTCGATTATCGTAAGGGATATAAATTCTCGACATATGCAACATGGTGGATTCGTCAGGCAATTACAAGAGCAATCGCAGATCAGGCGAGAACGATTCGTATTCCGGTTCATATGGTTGAGACCATCAACAAACTGATCCGTGTGAGCAGACAGCTTTTGCAGGAACTCGGACGTGAGCCGTCGCCGGAAGAGATTGCAGCAGAGATGAATATGCCGGTTGACCGTGTGCGTGAAATCTTAAAGATTTCCCAGGAGCCGGTTTCTCTGGAAACTCCAATCGGTGAAGAGGAAGACTCCCACCTTGGCGATTTTATTAAGGATGACAATGTGCCGGTACCGGCGGATGCAGCAGCATTTACCCTTTTAAAGGAGCAGCTGGAAGAGGTGCTTGGAACACTTACCGAACGTGAGCAGAAAGTACTTACACTTCGTTTCGGACTCGAAGATGGAAGAGCCAGAACGCTTGAAGAAGTAGGAAAGGAATTTAACGTTACGCGTGAGCGTATCCGTCAGATCGAGGCAAAAGCCCTTCGTAAGCTTCGTCATCCAAGCAGAAGTCGTAAGCTGAAGGATTATTTAGAGTAAGATGATTAAACTGTCAAAAAGAATGAAGGCAGTAGCGGCCATGGTTACTTCCAACGGAATTCTTGCAGATGTTGGAACGGATCATGGCTATGTCCCGATTGCATTAGTACAGAGACAGAAAATTCCCGGGGCAATTGCAATGGATATCAACAAAGGACCTCTCGCCCGTGCAAAAGAAAATATTGCAGCGGCACATCTGGAAGACTATATCCAGATCCGCCTTTCCGATGGAGTTGAGGAGTTAGAACCCGGAGAGGCAGATTCCATACTGATCGCAGGCATGGGAGGAGAACTGATCATACATATCTTATCAGAAGGGGAAAAGGTGTGTAAAAAGGCAAGTGAGCTGATCTTGCAGCCACAGTCTGATATCCGTAAAGTTAGAGAATATCTAAGAGAACATCAATATAAAATAGTAGATGAAGATATGGTATGCGAGGACGGTAAGTACTATCCTATGATGCGTGCAATCAATGTGGAAGAAGATTGTTTCTGGGAAAAGGTAAATGAAGAGACAAAGGTTGCCTGTGATATCTATGGACAGCTCCTTTTGCGAAATGGCAATCAGGTGCTTCGGCGTTTTCTGGTGCGCCAGCATCGTCAGCTCACACAGATCATACAGACGCTGCAGGCACAGCCACAGTCGGAGGCAATTGACCAGCGTATCGCGCAGGTTAGGGAAGAATTGCATTACAACGAATCAGCATATACAATACTGGGGGCGATAAAGAATGCAGGAATTTAAATTGGTGATGGAGAAAGCTTCCGGTGAACTGGAAGAAATTCTCGTTCCGGAGGGAACGACTTTCGAAGAAATTGCAAAGTCTTATCAGGAAGATTACAAAGATCTTATTGTACTCGCTTGCGTTGATGGCAAGTTGAGAGAACTGAATAAGGAAATAAAAAAAGATTGCAGTGTGAAATTTCTTACTTCGATCAGCAGAGACGGAAAGCGCACATACAGACGCAGTATGACGTTGCTGATGCAGAAGGCAATCGAAAATCTCTGGGGAGAACAGGCGCATGTGCGGCTTTTGTATTCTCTCGGAGAAGGATATTACTGCAGGATGGAAGATGGTACCGATGCGACGAAACTTGCACAGATCAAGGCAGAGATGCTTCGACTGGTACATGAGAATCTTCCAATCAGAAAATGCAGTGTAAAGACAGGAGATGCGGAGCGCATTTTCCGGGAAAAAGGCATGAAAGACAAGGAACGCCTGCTTCATTACCGCAGAAGTTCCCGTGTGAATATTTATGAATTGGATGGACTTTCCGATTATTATTATGGATATATGGTGCCATCTACGGAATATCTTGAAGTGTTTGACATTGTGCCTTACGAGGAAGGCTTTGTATTATTGTTCCCATATAAGGACGGAAACAAGGTGGAGCCGCTTCAGACTTCCAATAAGCTGTTCCACACATTGCGCGAATCCAGAGAATGGAGCCGCATGCTTGGAGTCGGAACGATAGGTGCATTGAATGATGCAATCGCTGCCGGAAAGGGCGAGCAGATCATTCTGTTGCAGGAGGCTCTTATGGAAGAGCGCATCGGTTCTCTTGCAGGACAGATTGCGGAGCGTGGTGGTGTGAAATTTGTTATGATTGCGGGACCGTCTTCTTCCGGAAAGACATCCTTTTCCAATCGTCTGTCGATCCAGCTTTCGGCAAAAGGGTTAAAGCCGCATCCGGTGAGTCTGGATGATTATTACGATGACCGTGAAAAATGTCCAAGGGATGCGGATGGAAATCTGGATTTTGAATGCCTGGAAGCTTTGGATGTCAAGCAGTTCAATGAAGATATGACGCGGCTTCTCAATGGAGAAGAAGTTGAAATGCCGTCATTCAACTTTAAGACGGGAAAGAGAGAGTATCGTGGGAACCGGCTTCAACTCGGAGAGGGCGATATTCTTGTCATCGAAGGAATTCATGGATTGAATGATCGCCTGTCTTATATGTTACCGGCGGAAAGTAAGTTCAAAATTTACATTTCAGCACTTACCCAGCTGAATATCGACGAGCATAATCCACTTTCCACTACAGACTGCCGTCTGCTTCGCCGTATTGTAAGGGATGCCAGAACCAGAGGCACCACAGCGCAGGAGACCATTGCCATGTGGCCGTCGGTGCGCAGAGGTGAGGAGAAAAATATTTTCCCATTCCAGGACAGTGCAGATGTGATGTTCAATTCGGCGTTATTGTATGAAGTGGCCGTATTGAAAGTTTATGCGGAGCCATTGTTATTCCAGATTCCGACCGATGCGCCGGAGCATTTGGAAGCAAAGCGACTTTTAAAGCTGCTGGATTATTTCCTTCCGCTTCCGACAGAGGGAATTATGCAAAGTTCTCTTGTGCGTGAATTTGTGGGTGGAAGCTGCTTTAACGTATAAAAATAAAACATTCTTTACAAAGTAAAAATAAATGTGATATAGTTATTATAATTGTGCAGGACAGGTGATCGCGGCTGCAAGTGTCGAAAGACCGCAGGTGAGGAAAGTCCGGGCTTCATAGGGCAGGATGCCGGTTAACGGCCGGTGGAGGAAACTCTAAGGAAAGTGCAACAGAAATATACCGCTATAAGGAGCACATGCCATGCAATTTCCCCTTCGGGGAAGGCATGTACGTAGGAGATGCATCATAGATGCATCTCAATAGTAAGGGTGGAATGGCAGTGTAAGAGACTACCGCCTCGCTGGTAACAGAGAGGGCACATGTAAACCCCATTCGAAGCAAGACCGAAACAAAGCTTTGACGTGGCCCGCTAGCTTTAGGTAGGTCGCTTGAGGCGGCTGGTAACAGTCGTCCTAGATAGATGATCACTCAACGACATAACCCGGCTTATCGTCTTGCGCAATGTATATTGATAATACAAATTTTATGAGGCTGTCTGCGTTTCGCGGGCAGCCTTTTTACAATATAGGAAATTCCTTTAGAATGTTCCAAACAGACCAGGAAACATGTTGACAAGCCAGAATTCATCTGCTATTATAACTGAGTTAAATTAATAAGACAGTTCGTTTGTACCATCCTGTCTCTAAATAAAACCAGGACTAATTATCAAAATATGAATAGTAAGTTACAGTTGGATTATTTTAGAGATAATTTTGCACATTGGCACGGGTACAAGGTATCCGTGCTTTTTTGGTATAGGAAATTGCTTTGGAATTCCCTATACAGCAAAAGCAGGCGCACACTTTGTTTTTAATTTGAATCAGAAAAACACCAGAACGGGAGATAGGAATTATGTACATTTTAAAAACAGAAGCAAGTTTTGATTCTGCGCATTTTCTTGCCGGATACGAAGGAAAATGCAGCAATATTCATGGACATCGGTGGAAAATAATCCTCGAAGTAAAAACGGAGGAGCTAAAAGATGATGTTCAACACAGAGGAATGTATGTTGACTTCGAAGAGCTCAAAAAGGATTTACGGGAGCTTGCGGATTCCATGGACCATGCACTTATCATTGAAAAAAATACTTTAAAGGAAACAACGCTTGAGGCGTTAAAAAGTGAAAATTTTCATATTATTGCACTCGATTTTCGTCCTACAGCAGAAAATATGGCCAGATATTTTCATGAAAAGATAAAAGCGCTCGGATACAATATGCATGCAGTCACGGTATATGAAACACCGACAAACGGTGCCACATATATGGAACAGTGCTAAATGGAGGGGGTTATATGTGTAAGTTAGATGTTGTGGAAAAGTTTGTCAGCATAAATGGAGAGGGCACGAAGGCAGGGCAGCTTGCAGTATTTATTCGCTTCAAGGGATGCAATCTGGCATGTGAATATTGTGATACACAGTGGGCGAATCAGACAGATGCGCCTGCACAGCAGATGACTGCCGGGGAAATCGTAGATTATGTGATATCTACAGGAGTGAAAAATGTTACGCTGACCGGCGGGGAACCATTGCTGAGAGATGGAATTGAAGATGTGATTGCACAACTTGCCGATCATATGCTGAATGTGGAAATAGAGACAAACGGAAGTATATCGTTAAAGAAAATATGCGATCTTCAAAAAGAAAATGTGACTTTTACAATGGATTATAAGTTATCATGCAGTGGCATGGAAAAGTCGATGTGCCTGGATAATTTTCGTATTCTTGGGAAAAACGATACGGTCAAATTTGTTGTGGGATGTCACGATGATCTTATAAAAACAAAGAAAATAATCGATGATTACAGGCTTAATGGAAAATGCAATCTGTACATTAGTCCTGTCTTTGGAAGGATTAAGTTGGAGGACATTGTCGATTTTATGAAGCAAAATGTGATGAACAATGTAAATATGCAGATTCAGTTACATAAGGTTATATGGGATCCGGACAAAAAGGGTGTTTAATGACAGAAATAGAGGCTAATATGGAGAATAAGAAGAAAATTGACACAGAAGCGATTGCGTATCATATAAGAGAAATCCTCAAAGCACTCGGAGATGATCCCGAGAGAGAAGGACTTAAGGATACGCCAAAGAGAGTCGCTAAAATGTATGAAGAAGTCTTTGAAGGAATGAACTATACCAACAAAGAGATTGCGGATATGTTCAATAAAACATTTGTGTTAAACGAATGTGATGAATACGATGGAATAGAAAAAATGCAGAATATGGTGGTTGTAAGAGATATTGATATTTTCAGCTATTGCGAGCATCATCTGGCGCTTATGTATGATATGAAAGTTACAGTGGCGTATATTCCAAAGGACAGGGTAATTGGTATCAGTAAAATAGCAAGAATTGCAGATATGGTTTCAAAACGCCTGCAGCTTCAGGAACGAATCGGCACAGATATTGCGGATATTGTGCAGATGGTTACAGGAGCAGAAGATATTGCGGTATTTATTGAAGGTTGCCATAGCTGCATGACAGCAAGAGGAATAAAAAAAGTAAATGCAAAAACATATACACAGACATTGAAAGGGAGATTTAACAATGAAAGCAATGGTTTTATTCAGTGGTGGAATCGATAGTACAACATGCCTTGGTATGGCAATTGAAAAATATGGTGCACAAAATGTTATCGCACTGTCGATTTCCTATGGACAGAAGCATACAAAAGAAATAGAAGCATCTGATAAAATTGTAAAATATTACAATGTAAAACATATTTATCTTGATCTTGAAAAAATATTCCAATACAGTGATTGTTCGCTTTTGTCACACTCGGATAAGGAAATTCCAAAAGAAGCTTATAGCGAGCAGATAAAAAATACAAATGGAAGTCCGGTATCAACATATGTTCCATTTCGAAATGGCTTATTCTTATCAAGTGCGGCAAGTATTGCACTTTCTCTTGGATGCAGTGAGATATATTATGGTGCACATGCGGATGATGCGGCTGGAAGTGCGTATCCGGACTGCAGCAGTGCTTTTAACAATGCAATAAATGAAGCAATTTATCTGGGCAGTGGAAAACAAATTAAAATCGTAGCGCCATTTATCGCTTCGACAAAGGATCAGGTTGTGAAAGAGGGACTAAAGCTGAATGTTCCATACAAATACACCTGGAGTTGCTATGAAGGTGGAGAAAAACCATGTGGAAAATGCGGTACCTGTATCGACAGAGCGCGGGCATTTGAATTAAACGGAATAAAAGATCCGGCAATGGAAGTATAGAAAGAGGTGGAGTCACAATGGCAGGAAACATAACATTATTAGGAAATCAAAAGACTAAGTATCCAGAGAACTATGCACCGGATGTATTAGAAACATTCATCAACAAACATCAGGAAAATGATTATTTTGTAAAATTTAACTGTCCGGAGTTTACAAGCCTGTGTCCAATTACCGGACAGCCGGATTTTGCTACTGTTACCATATCCTATGTACCTGATGTGAAAATGGTAGAGAGCAAATCATTAAAGCTTTATCTCTTCAGTTTTAGAAATCACGGAGACTTTCATGAGGACTGCATGAATATTATTATGAAAGATCTGATCAAGCTTATGGATCCGCGATATATTGAGGTCTGGGGAAAATTTACACCAAGAGGAGGAATCTCAATCGACCCTTATTGCAATTATGGAAAGCCGGGAACAAAATGGGAAGAAATCGCATGCAACAGAATGGCAAATCATGATATGTATCCGGAAAAAGTTGATAATCGATAAAAACATAAACAGTTTATAAATTGTTTGTTAAAAGATCGTACCTCCCTTGACGTTGCAATTCTGCAAGCGTAAGATGCTTAGTATAGCAGCTGACAACAGAGAGTGCTAATGATGTCAGGTTCACAGAAAAGAGGTCGAAAATATGAGAGATAAACTCTATCGGTTCATGCAGGGCCGAAACGGAATGGATGATTTATGCAGAATGGAATCAGGGCTGGTATTGGTTCTTCTGATACTGGGCATATTTACACGGTTGGGAATTTTTACGACGGTAGCGCTTTTACTCATGATTCACATGTATTACCGTGCGTTATCAAAAAATACAGCAAAGCGTTACGAAGAAAATCAGAAGTACCTCAATTTTAAATACAACCGTACAGTTTCGTGGAATCGGTTCAAGAAACGTATGGCACAGACAAGAGATTACCGTTTTTATAAATGCCCGACCTGCAAGCAGGAAGTACGTGTACCGAAGGGACATGGAAAAATCGAAATCACTTGTCCGAAATGCAGAGAAAAATTTATTCGCAGATCGTAGGCGGGGGTTGCATGTTTGGCTATATTAATGTAAATGGCAAGGAATTATCCGAAGAAAACAAACAAATATATCAGTCATATTACTGTGGGCTTTGCCGCAAGTTAAGAGAATTTTGCGGAGCGAAGGGACAGGTACTTCTCAATTATGATATGACATTTCTGGTAGTACTGCTTACCGGTCTTTATGAGCCGCAGACAGAGAGTACAAGCTTTACCTGTCTGATTCATCCTATGAAAAAAAGACTGGCGCGTAGTAACGAAATTCAGGATTATGCGGCACAGATGAATGTGCTTTTGGCATATTACAATCTTGTGGACGACTGGAAAGACGATAAAAGCTATACGAAAAAGACCGTTGCAGCAATGCTCGAAAAGGATTATCAGTGTGTGGCAAAAAATTATCCGCGGCAGGCAGAGGCAATTGAAAATTATATTGCAAAACTTTCCGAATACGAAGAAAATAAAGAGACGAACATTGATCTGGTGGCAGGACTGACCGGAGAAATGTTGGGAGAAATATTTGCCTGGAAGCAGGATGAATGGTATGATGAACTGAAAACACTTGGATTTTATATGGGAAAATTCATATACCTGATGGATGCCTATGAAGACCTGAAACAGGACGAGAAGAAAGATGCGTACAATCCGCTTCGATTTTTGGACACGGACGATGAGCAGGAGTTTGAAATACTGTGTCGTCTGATGATGACAAGTATGATCTCAGAATGTGCAAGATCTTTTGAGCGTTTGCCGATTTTGCTGCATGCGGATATTTTGCGTAATGTACTGTATTCTGGTGTCTGGTCCAAGTATGAGTATATTCAGCTGAAGAAAAAGGGGAAAAAATAATGACAGACCCATATCAGGTGCTTGGGGTGACCCGAAGTGCATCGGATGAAGAAATAAAAAAAGCATATAGAAACTTAAGCCGCAAATATCACCCGGACGCAAACGTAAACAATCCCAATAAGGATCAGGCTGAGGAGATGTTTAAGCGGGTGCAGCAAGCATATGACCAGATCATGAAAGAACGTCAGCAGGGAACGACCGGCGGATATTCCGGTTATGGATATGGTGCAGGAAACGGGCAAAGTACCGGCCAGGGAGCTGGAGGCTTTGAGCAGGGGCCATTCGGAGGCTTTAGCGGAACCTATTATTATGGCAATAACACATATCGTTCACAGGCACAGGAAGAGTCACCGAAAATGCAGGCAGCGCACAATTATCTGCGCTATCACAGTTATGCGGAGGCACTCAATGTGTTAAATGATATTCCGTTTTCGGAGCGTTCCGGTCGCTGGTATTATTACAGCTCCGTGGCGAATCAGGGAATGGGAAACACCGCGACAGCGATTGAACAGATCCGCAGAGCGCTTGACCTTGAACCGAGTAATATGGAATACCGGCAGTTCCAGCAGCAGTTGCAGTTTGGTGGTGACTGGTATCAGACGATGGGAAGCAGTTATGAGCGGCCTTACAGTGGATACAGTAATTTCTGTATGAGCCTGTTGTGCATGCAGGCATTGTGTACCTGTTGCTGTAGACCATTTTAAACAGATAGGTAACTATTTTAGAAACTTTTGATCAAATACAGAAAAACAGAGGGAGGATTTCCAAATGTCATTTGGAAATCCTCCCTGTATTGCTTTATATTGTCTGTAACTGCTTAGAAATCAGAGATTACTCCAGATCATCCGGGATTCCGTTGCAATCGGAATCCACACCATGCGCACCGATATCCATTGTGCTTAAGGTGCGTCTCTTTAATCGTGCAGCTTCGGATGCCTTCAATAAATACGCTTTGATATCCTTTGCGTGCTTTACATGAATCAACTTAAGTTCTGCATCTGTGACATCACCGGTATAACAGGTGATGGTGCCAAGTCCTACGATACGCTCAAGAAGAGAAGTAGTAAGCTTCACATCCTGAATTTTGTACATATAACAGTCATCTTCTGTAGTGCTTAACAGACCGCGGTCAATTGTCAGAAGACTCGGGGTAATGGTATATTTGGTAAACGTCCATGGAAGTCCAAGAAAAAGCAGGCGCTTGCGTTCTTTGAACATTACCGTGTCATCGGTATCAATTGTAAAATTTTTATCATCCGCCATATTACATTCTCCTTTATTTCAAAAATAAAAAACACATCAATTATATTGTAACGAAAAAACTTTCAAATGCAATGTATTTTATCTTGAAATATGAAAATTATTATTATATGATAGTAAAAATGCGTGAAATTAGGAGGGATAAAATGCGACATTTAATGAGTCCTCTGGACTTTTCCGTCGAAGAGTTGGACAAGCTGTTAGATTTGGCCAATGATATTGAGAAACATCCAGACAAATATGCCCATGCGTGTGATGGGAAGAAACTTGCAACCTGTTTTTATGAGCCAAGTACAAGAACCAGATTAAGTTTTGAAGCTGCCATGTTAAATCTTGGTGGTTCCGTTTTAGGTTTTGCCAGCGCTGATTCATCTTCAGCAGCCAAAGGCGAAAGCATTTCTGATACAATTCGTGTTATTTCCTGCTATGCAGATATATGTGCAATGCGTCATCCAAAAGAAGGAGCTGCATTAGTCGCATCACAGAAATCCAGAATCCCGGTCATCAATGCCGGAGATGGTGGTCATCAGCATCCAACCCAGACATTAACCGATATGCTTACGATCCGTTCTTTAAAGGGAAGACTGGGCAATATGACAATCGGACTCTGTGGAGATTTAAAATTCGGACGTACGGTTCATTCACTGATCAATGCGCTGATCCGCTATGACAATGTGAAGTTTGTACTGATCTCCCCGGAAGAACTTAAAATTCCGGATTACATCCGCGATGATGTACTTCGTGCAAACAATATCGAGTTTGAGGAAGTCGAGCGCTTAGAGGATGCAATCGGTCAATTGGATGTATTATATATGACGAGAGTACAAAGAGAGCGTTTCTTCAACGAAGAAGATTACATTCGTTTAAAAGACTTTTATGTATTGACCAAGAAAAAAATGGAACTGGCAAAAGACGACATGCTTGTGCTGCATCCGCTTCCTCGAGTAAATGAAATTTCAGTAGAAGTTGATGATGATCCAAGAGCCGTGTACTTCAAACAGGTACAATACGGTGTATATGTCCGTATGGCATTGATATTGACACTTTTGGGTATTACAGTATAGGGAGGAAGATATGTTAAACATTAGTGGAATTCATGAAGGTTTTGTATTGGACCATATTCAGGCAGGAATGAGCATGCAGATTTATCATGATCTGAAACTGGACAAGCTTGACTGTACGGTTGCAATTATTAAAAATGCAAAAAGTAACAAAATGGGAAAGAAAGACATTATCAAAGTAGAATGTCCGATAGAAGCTCTGGATCTGGATATTTTGGGATTTATTGATCATAATATTACCGTAAATGTTATCAAAGGCGATCGCATCGTAGACAAGAAAATACTTTCGCTGCCGAAGCAGGTACGCAATGTAATCAAATGTAAGAATCCGCGTTGCGTGACATCTGTTGAGCAGGAACTCGATCAGATCTTCATTCTTACCGATGAAGAAAAAGAAGTATATCGTTGTAAGTATTGCGAAGAAAAGTATACAAATCCGAACCGAAGAAAGTAAATGCAATGGGGGAAGCCAGTCAGGCTTCCCCCTTCTGATGCAGTCGGACAACTGGAGAGAAGCTGTCGAAACGGTGCCCGGACACGAAATGAGAGACATACAGGACTTTGGCAAATTCTATAATTTTGTCTAAAACCGTGCGGAAGAAAAGTGCCGGGTGCGAAAAAAATCAAACATGAGGGCGGGAGGAAACATCTTCGGACAAAGAATTTCTCTCATCGAGGAAGCGTAACAGAACTTCAAATGCAAGCCCAGCCACAACCCAGAACGGAAAATAATCCAGTCTTACGATTCCTGCAATATTGTAAGGCGTTCCACTGTAATCCCACGGACACACACCAAGGAAGCGCAGCAGACTTCCACTTAAAAATTCGCCAAGCATAATCGATGTTGCATAGAAACACCCCCGCAAAAGAAAAGGCCAGTATTTAATTTTTTCATATATTGGATCAATGAGAGCTGCCATACCATAGATGGGGAACATCCACAGAGAAGTTTGCCCCAGAAGACGGGGATCTCCGTGTAAAAAAGTACCGAATGATGTGAACACGATCTCCATGCACCAGCCGGCAAGCCCGCAAATAAAAAAATTTCTCCACTTCATCTTATACTCCTTTGGTATTTAAAGTATACCCGAAAGGAATTGCAGATATACTTGCAAAAACGAACGGAGGAATATATGATGATACATGGACTGAATGCAAAAGCGAGAGGGAAGATGAAGATTTATGGCATATTTTCCAATGTTTGTAGATATAAAAAAGAAAAAATGTCTGATTGTGGGCGGTGGAACGGTTGCACTGCGCAAAGTGCAGGTACTGCTGGATTTTGGAGCGGACGTTGTGGTGGTAGCACCGGAGGTCATTCCCAAAATCAAAGAGTATCCGGTTACCGTTTATCAGAGAAATTTTGAAAAAGAAGATTTGCAGGGATGCGAACTTGTGGTGGCAGCCACGGATGATGCCGGATTAAATCACGAGATCGCTGAGGCGGCACAAAAACAAAAGATTCCGGTCAATGCCGTGGATCAGCAGGAAGACTGCAGTTTTATTTTTCCGTCTTATGTCCGGGAACAGGAACTTGTCGGGGCTTTTTCCAGTGGAGGAAACAGTCCGGTGCTGACACAGTACCTGAAGAAATATATGGCGCAGATTCTGACCGCAGAGTTGGGCGAGGCCAATGCGTATCTTGGAAGTATCCGGCCGGTTGTGAAAAGGGAACTGGACACGGAAGCGATGCGAAAAAAAGTATACCAGCAGGTTTTAAATGAGCTTTTCAAGCAAATAGAAAAAAAACAGGATGTGAAGCTGTCCAGACAGCAGCTTGAGGACCTGATCGATGATACCAAAAAAGAGGAAAGAGGCAGATAAAATGGACCGAACAAGAAGATTAAGAAACAACGCAGTATTGCGGGATATGGTAAGAGAAAATCATGTGCGTGTGGATGAGCTGATTTACCCGCTGTTTGTGATGGAGGGAGAAAATATCGTGGAGCCGGTAGATTCCATGCCGGGAATCTGCCAGTATTCGTTAGACCGTATGCATGAGGAACTGGACCGTGTCAAAGAAGCAGGTATTCCGGCGATTCTTATTTTTGGCATTCCGGCACATAAGGATGAAGTGGGAAGTGGTGCGTATGATGAGCATGGAATCGTGCAGGAAGCCATCCGCCAGATAAAAAAGGATTATCCGGATCTTGTTGTGATTGCAGATGTATGCCTTTGTGAATATACTTCCCATGGACATTGTGGTCTGGTAAAGGATGGTGAGATTTTAAACGATGAGACATTGCCATTGCTTGCCGCATCCGCAGTCAGCTACGCGAAAGCCGGAGCCGATATTGTTGCGCCGAGTGATATGATGGACAAGCGTGTGGGAGCAATCCGTCAGGCATTGGATGAAGCAGGATTTACTTACACACCGATCATGGCATATTCTGCAAAATTTGCGTCCGGTTATTACGGACCGTTTCGTGACGCAGCGCATTCTGCACCGGGCTTTGGAGACCGCAAGACCTATCAGATGGATCCAGCAAATGGAAAAGAAGCGATGCGCGAAGTGGAAGAAGATATCGCAGAGGGCGCAGATTTGATCATTGCAAAACCGGCGATGGCATATATGGATATTATCAAAGATATCAGTACGAATTTTAATATTCCGATTGTTGCATATAATGTGAGTGGAGAGTATGCGATGGTGAAAGCAGCAGCTGCAAATGGCTGGATTGATGAAAAGAAAATTGTCATGGAGAACATGATTGGAATGAAGCGTGCGGGAGCGAAGATGATCATTACGTATCATGCATTGGATGTGGCACGCTGGATACGGGAGGAAGAATAAAGATGGCAGCAGAAGAAAGATCAAAGGCGTTTTATGAGCGCGCAGTCAAGCGGCTCCCGGGAGGGGTCAACAGCCCGGTACGTGCATATCAGGCTGTGGGACGAACCCCACGTTTTATCCAGAGTGCAAAGGGTGCGCATATCACAGATGTTGACGGGAATGAAATGATTGATTATGTATGTTCCTGGGGACCTGGAATCCTTGGACATGCAAATCCAAAAGTCGTAGAAAAGGTAAAGGCGGCATGTGACGAGGGTCTGACCTTTGGGGCTCCAACGGAGCGAGAAGTTGAGATGGCAGAGTTACTTGCAGAACTGGTTCCGTCCATGGAAGTCAGCCGTCTGGTAAGTTCCGGAACCGAGGCAACGATGAGTGCAATCCGTGTTGCCAGAGGATTTACTCGAAGAGATAAGATCATCAAATTCCGCGGATGTTATCATGGACATTCTGACGGGCTTCTGGTAAAGGCAGGATCAGCTGCATTGACGACATCCGTTCCGGACAGTGCAGGTGTGCCGGCAGACTATACGAAAAATACACTGGTTGCAGAATACAACAACAAGGAAAGCGTCAAGGCATTGTTTGAAGCAAATCCAAAGGAGATTGCCGCAATCATTGTGGAGCCGGTTGCCGCAAATATGGGGGTGGTTCCACCGAAGGATGATTTCCTTGCCTTTTTGCGCGAGATTACAACACAGTATGGTGCATTGCTTATCTTTGATGAGGTCATTACCGGATTTCGTCTTGCTTTGGGCGGTGCGCAGGAATATTTTGGAATTAAACCGGATCTGTCTACGTTCGGAAAAATCATTGGAGGCGGTATGCCGGTAGGTGCATATGGCGGACGTGAAGATATCATGCGTATGGTTTCACCGGATGGACCGGTATATCAGGCAGGAACACTTTCCGGTAATCCGATTGCGACAGCGGCAGGACTTAGCACGCTTCGCATTTTAAAAGAAGATACCTCGATTTATGAGCGCCTGGAAAAGAAGACGGCAAAGATCGCGGATGCTGTGCGCCAAGCAGCAGGAAACAAGGTTTGTGTCAACCAGATCGGTTCACTGATGAGCATTTTCTTTACCGGTGAAGAGGTTGTGGATTTTGATTCCGCAATGACCGCAGATGTGAAAGCATATGCTGCATATTTCGGACACATGCTGGACCATGGAATTTATGTGGCACCTTCACAGTTTGAGGCCATGTTTGTTTCCGACGCACATACAGAAGAAGACATTACAAAGACAATCGCTGTGATGCAACAGTGGTTTTAGCGCGACTGTTATCATAAAATGTAAAAGAGATCATGATGGAATTTGGATATATTGGAATTAACTACAAAAACGCGGATCAGGATATCCGGGATGGCGTTTCTTTTACCGATAATGGAAAGATCGATTTTATGGAAAAAGCGGCGGATGCGGGAATCAGCCAGTGCATGGTGCTTTCTACCTGCAACCGCAGCGAAGTGTACTATCTGGTGCAGGATACCGAGGAACATAAAACGATGGAACGTCTGTATCGGGGTAATTTTTCGGCGATCTGTCTGGATGAGTATCTGGATTTTCGCAGTGGAAAAGAGGCGATTGCCTATCTGTTTCGTGTGACCGCGGGACTTGAATCCATGGTACTCGGAGAAGACCAGATTTTAGGACAGGTAAAAGAAGCCTGTGAACTTTCCCAGACACTCGGATATACCGGAAAAGAATTGAATAAGATCGTAAGAGATGCCGTGACCTGCGCAAAGAAAATGAAAACGCAGCTGCATATCAGTGAGACACCACTTTCGGTCAGCTATGTTGGTATTCAGCAACTGAATGCGCATTTTGGCATCCGGGGGAAACGCGCACTTTTGATCGGAAGCGGTAAGACAGCAGTACTGGCGCTGCGTTATCTGTACGAGTACAAGGCAAAGTGTGTAACTGTCTGCAGCAGGACTTTTTCCCATGCAAAGGAACTTCTGGGAGAGTTCCCGGAATTAAATATTGTGCCATACGAAAAAAGATATGAGGCGATGAAAAACTGTGACATTGTAGTATCTGCCACCGCTTCTCCGCATATTGTCGTGCGCAGGGAGTGTGTAACACTCACACATCCGATGGCATTTCTGGATCTGGCATCGCCGCGTGATATCGATATGCAGCTGAAGGATGTGACACTGCTTTTGAATCTGGACAGTCTGAATGCTATCGTGGCAAAAAACCAGGCAACGAGAGAACGGCTTGTGCAGCAGGGACAGGGCATGATCGAGGAAGCGTTGCAGGAGACGATCGACTGGCTGGGCAGTACCGGTGTGGATGCGACGATAGAATCGTTGCAGCAGAGGTGTGCAGAGATCGTGGAGGACAGTTATTCTTATCTGAACCGGAAACTTGATCTGACAACAAGGGAGCAGAAGATCCTGAAAAAAATCCTGAAGGCTTCCCTGCATCGGCTTTTGCGTGAACCGATACTTGAGATGAAACAGTTGGAATCCAAAGAGCAGCAGGAAGAATATCAAAAAGTCGTGCGACAGTTATTTCAACTGGAAGAGTAGTTATGGGCTGATGTTCAAGGCAGAGAGGAAAAAGCATGCATTATAAGATTGGAACACGAGGTTCGAAGCTTGCACTTGTGCAGGCAGAATTTGTAAGAGACTGTCTGCAGGAGCATTATCCGCAGGATCGTTTTGAACTGAAAATTATAAAGACGAAAGGTGATAAGATTCAGAACAAAGCATTGTCCGCAATCGGAGACAAGGGCCTTTTTGTAAAAGAAATCGAACAGGAACTTCTGTCGGGAGAAATCCATTTAGCGGTGCACAGCATGAAGGATATGCCGGGAGAACTTCCGGACGGACTTTGTTTTGCAAAGGCATGGAAGCGGGAAGATCCGCGGGATGTACTTGTGCTGCGGGAAGCAAAATCGCTTCAGGAGCTGCCAAAGCATGCAGTCATTGGAACCGGAAGCAAGCGCAGAGCCTATCAGTTACAGGCGATTCGGCCGGATATTGAGATTGTAGATATCCGTGGAAACGTGGACACGCGTCTGGCAAAGATGGAAGCACAGAAGCTCGACGGAATCGTTCTTGCAGCGGCCGGATTAAAACGGCTGCACAGAGAGGATGTCATTACCGAGTATCTTGATCCAAATGAAATGATTCCGGCAACTACGCAGGGAACACTTGCCATTGAATTGCCGACGGATGCGGCGGAACTTTTGGAGAAGGTCAATGCATTATCCGATGAAAAGACCGAACGCATGACACGTACGGAGCGCCTTTTTCTGGAGCAGATCGGAGGGGACTGCCACATGCCGATCGGCGGATATGCAACGGAAACGGCGGATGGACGTATATGCCTTGCAGCAATCTTTGGAAATGAGGATGGCAGCAGACTGATCCGCTGCAAGAAAACCGGAAATGATCCGGACGACGTTGTACAGATTGTTGTGGATGAGATGAAAAGACAGCTTTACGAGAACGGTATATTTATGATATAATTTCGGTAAATTTTGCAAGCGTAAAGGCGGCAAAACATACAATATGGAGGAATAAAATTATGTTAGACAGCGCAGGAATATGTATTCTGGGTACAATTATCGCGTATCTGCTCATTGTACTCATTATCGGATTTCACTATGCACGAAAGAATGAATCGGCATCGGACTTTTATCTGGGAGGGCGTAAGCTTGGACCTCTGGTTACTGCAATGAGTGCAGAAGCATCAGATATGTCAAGTTATTTGCTGATGGGATTGCCGGGACTGGCTTATTTATCCGGACTGGCAGATGTAGGCTGGACCGCGATCGGTCTTGCAGCCGGAACGTATCTGAACTGGCTTTTGACAGCAAAGCGCCTCAGAAGATACACACATGTAACAAAGTCATTTACAATACCACAGTTTTTCTCAAACCGTTACCACGATAAGAAAAACATTTTATCTGTGATTGCAGCAGTACTGATTATTATCTTCTTCGTACCTTACACTGCATCCGGATTTGCGGCATGTGGAAAATTATTCCACTCACTGTTTGGAATTAACTATATGACAGCAATGATCATTTCCGCAATTGTTATCGTTGCTTATACAACAGCAGGAGGATTCCTCGCTGCATCTACCACAGACTTTGTACAGGGAATTATCATGACAATCGCAATTGTGTTTGTTCTTGTATTCTCAACGATCTCTGCCGGAGGTGTCGGAGCCGTGATCGACAATGTACGAAATCTTCCGGGATACCTTTCCTTTACACATACTTATGTAGAGGCAAGCCAGAGTGCAGAACCATACAGTGCATTAAAAATCGTATCTACGCTTGCATGGGGACTTGGATATTTCGGTATGCCACATATTCTTCTTCGTTTCATGGCAATTGAGGATGAGAAGAAATTAAAGGTTTCCCGTCGTGTTGCATCTGTCTGGGTTGTCATTGCCATGGGTGTTGCAATCCTGATCGGTGTAGTCGGAAGACAGATGAGCGCAACCGGACTGATTGCTTCACTTTCCGGTTCTGAGACAGAGACAATTATCGTAAAAGTAGCACATTTACTTTCTACATACGGTGCATTCCCGGCAATTATGGCTGGTCTGATCCTCGCAGGAATTCTTGCAAGTACAATGTCAACTTCTGACTCACAGTTACTTGCAGCATCCTCAAGTGTATCGCAGAATATTTTGCAGGAGGCATTTCATTTGAACCTCTCTAAGAGAGCAAGCATGATTGCTGCACGTCTTACGGTAGTCGTTGTTGCAATCCTTGGAATTGTCATTGCAAGAGACCCGAACAGTTCCGTATTCGGAATCGTATCGTTTGCATGGGCAGGATTTGGTGCCGCATTCGGACCGGTTATGATGTGTTCTCTTTTCTGGAAGCGTACAACACTTCCGGGAGCAATCGCAGGAATGGTATCCGGCGGTGCGTTCGTATTTATCTGGAAATACCTCATTGCACCAATGGGCGGTGTATTTGCAATCTATGAACTTTTACCGGCATTCATCGTTGGTATCGTAGTTATCATCGTAGTCAGCCTTCTTACCAAGGCTCCGAGTCAGGAAATCCTTGACGAGTTTGAGCAGGCAAAGGCATCACATGATCTGGATTAATGAAAATGAAAAAATGGTGGTCGATTGACCACCATTTTTTTTGCGCGTATTTATGAGCGTGTATTTATTTAGAACTACTTTTGGAGGGATCGGTGTTGTGGATTCCTTCAATGTAGTGGACCAGTCGCATGATAAGTTCCTTTTCTTCAATTGTGAAGTCACTGATCACAATTGTTTCTTCATTATCATTGCCTAATAAATAGTCAGTAGTTGTGTGAAAGATTCTGCTTAATGCAAGCAAATTATCAAGACTTGGCTTGGAAACTCCCATTTCCCAGGCATTTACGCCAGATCTGGTTACCCCCATCCGCATCGCAAGATCTGTCTGAGTCATCCCGGATCGTTCTCGTAGATCGTGGATGCGTTCATATAAAGAATTCTTCATTCAAATATCTCCCCTTACCATAAAAACAGACACTTAGCACCTTACAAAAAAATAATTATGTGCTTTATTCTTAGGCTTTATGTATATTCTATAGGATAAAAAGAAAATATGAATAGTCAGTAATGATAACGAACGGTTGACAAGAAATTGATTTCTACAATGTAAAATAATAATAATCATATATGATAAGCAATAGTTGACAAAAGCGAAAATAGTGATATGATGAATAAGATTAAAACTGAAGATTTTAGTTGTTTATACATAAAAAGGATAAAGCGGAATGAAAAGGGCATTAATCGTTACCACTACAAGTGGATTTCTATCGCAATTTGAATTAAATAATGTCAGGCTTCTTCAGGAAAGAGGTTATCAAATACATTACGCTACTAATTTTGGCGTACCTATATATGAAGTACAGGATGAAAAACTTCGTAATATGGGTGTCGTATTACATCATATCAGTATTGAAAAAAATCCATTCAAAATTAAAAAAAATATATGGGCATTGCGCGAATTAATCAGAATTATTGATCGGGAAGAAGTAGATGTCGTACATTGCCATAATCCAAACGGTGGAGTATTGGGGCGTTTGGCAGCTGCTTTAAGCAAGAGAAAGCCATATGTGATCTATACTGCACATGGTTTTCATTTTTTTCAAGGTGCACCATTGAAAAGCTGGCTATTTTACTATCCGGTTGAAAAATTTCTGGCAAGATTTTCGGATGTGATTATTACGATTAATCATGAGGATTATAGACGTGCGGAGAAGTTTCGTTATAAAAAACAGGGCAAAGCGGAATTGATTCCGGGTGTTGGTGTAGATCTTCAGTTGTTTACACCTATGGGAAATAATCAGGGTGACAACGAAAAGAGAGATATTCTACGGAGAGCGTGGGGAATACCAGAGCATGCATTTCATATTGTGTCTGCAGGAGAATTGAATGACAACAAAAATCAGAAAGTTGTTATTGAAGCAATCGCAAAATTAAAAAATAAAAATATTTATTACAGCATATGTGGAGAAGGAAATAAGCGCAAGGAACTGGAAAATGAGATTGTGCGTTGTGGATTATCTGAGCAGGTTTTTCTACGAGGCTATCGAAACGATATGGCTGAAGTGTGGAAGACAGCAGATTTATCAGTATTTCCTTCGATTCGGGAAGGCATGGGCATGGCAGGACTTGAAGCTATGGCATGCGCGGTACCACTTATTGTAGCAGATAATCGTGGAACCCGGGAATATATGATAGACAGAGAAAATGGATGGGTTTGTAATGCTGATTCTGCAAATGAATTTGCAGAGGCAATCACATTTTTGTATGAAAATCCTAGTGAGAGGCAGCGGCTGGCACAACGCGCAATAAGTACTGTAAAAAAATTTTCATTGCAGCAGACGGAAAAACGCATGCGTCAGATTTATGAGAATCTGCCGGTGGCTGATCAAAGTATTGTAGAAAGCAGTGAGTCTCTGCCGATGATTTCTGTTATTATGGGAGTTTATAATCAACAGGATATTGATGCCTTTGAAAAGTCGGTTCAGTCGGTGCTGGCTCAGACATATAAGAATTTTGAATTCATCATATACAATGATGGATCATCAATTAAAGAAGTAAATACGTATATCTATGGACTTAAGAACCGTGATACCAGAATTCATGTGATCGGGTCGGAGACAAATCATGGTTTGGGGTATGCGCTCAATCGATGCATTGATATTGCACGTGGAAAATATCTGGCGCGCATGGATGCCGATGATATTTCTTATCCGACCCGGTTTGAGGAAGAAATCAATTTTATGGAAACACATCCGGAATATATGTGGTGTGGTTCCAATTGTAAACTGATGGACGATGATGGAATATGGGGCGAAGGAGTACGTCCGGAAAATCCGGGAACAGAGGATTATCTGAAGTATTCACCTTATATACATCCGACTGTCATGTATCGGGCAAGCCTGTTTAAGAAAGTAGCAGGATATGCTGAAAGCAAGAAAACACTTCGATGTGAAGATTATGAACTTTTTATGAGATTGTTTGGATTGGGATATAAAGGCTACAACATTCAGAAAGTGTTGCTAAATTATCGGGTGGACCGGAAAAAGTATCATACACGATCCTGGGTCAATCGATTTCGCGAAGGGCAGGTGCGGTACGAAGGTTTCCGGGGATTGGGAATTTTGTGGCCAAAAGGCTGGTTGTATATTTTTCGGCCGATTGTAAGCAAAATGATACCATCTGTACTGACTGCAAAGACAAAGGAGCGTATTGCAGAGTTGTAATATGACTGAATAATAGATAATGAGAGACAGAAAAAAAAGACAGAAACAGAATCCAAGAATTGAGACTTACCTTGAGATATTAAAACAAAACAATCTATTGTACAAGGCATCCAAGCAGTGTTTGAAACAGTTAGATGAATCAGACAAACAGATGTATGCCGTTTGTTGGGCTCCGGCATTAGTAGAATATGTTATGTGGGTACTGTCAGAAGCCTTGCAGGATAAACAGGAACGATTATATTTTTTGGCCAGAGATGCATATCCCATGTATCTGATTGCACAACAGATCGTTACAAAATTTAATCTCCGGATAGAAATTCGATATCTGCGTGTGTCGCGTTACTCTCTTCGCATTCCGGAATATCATTTGCTGGGAGAAAAATGCCTGGACCGCATTTTTCTGTCAGGAATCGATGTAAGCCTCTATCAGATTTTGAAGAGAGCAGAGTTGAGCGAGGAAGAGATGTATCAGGTAGAAAAAGAAATTCATTATCGCAGGCCGTTGAAGCAAAATCTAAATCCAAAAGAAATTACAGAACTAAAAAAACAGGTTCTGGTTTGTTGCCGGGAAGGAACAACTAATTTGCTGGATATGATTTATATACATTCCAGGGACGCTTATGCGAATGCTTTTGGATATTTGAAACAGGAAGGCTTATTGGATTCCGTTCGATATGCAGTGGTTGACAGTGGATGGGTAGGAACTATTCAAAAAAGTATCCGGACATTGTTGGCACAGGAAAAGCCCAAGATACACATACAGGGATATTATTTTGGATTGTATGAATTACCGGAAGAACGAAATGGGTGTACCTATAAGGCTTTTTACTTTAGGCCTGAAAGGGATACTCGACGTAAAGTAGAATTTAGCAACTGCTTATATGAGGTGATGTACAGTGAACCGTGTCCGATGGTAAAAAAATATGTGTGGAATATGGAACAGTATCAGCCTATATTTTCGAAAGTGGATAATCCAAATAAAGATAATCTGAGTGTAAATCATCAGGTATTGTTGTTTTATATGGAAAATCTGATGAAGTTAGCAAAAGAGACTGATATAAAAAATTGGTATAAAAATGATGCGAAAGAGCTGGTACAGCAATTGTATCGAACGATTATGGCAAATCCGAATAAATGGGAAGCACAATGGTATGGAAGCCAGTTATTTTCCGATGATCTGGCAGATGATCATATGAGATGTATTGCCAATGACTTAAATCAAAAGGAAATAAGAAATTTAAGGATCAGTACAAAACTTCTGATCATGGCAGGAGTTTTACATCGGGAACTTCATGAGAGCGGTTGGATCGAAGGAACAATTGTGAATGCCGGGGAACATATTGCATCTAATCTGAGAGGTGCCAGGAGGGCAAAATACGTTACGTATTTGAGGCAAAGTCTTAAAGCGGGAAAAACAAAAGAGGTTTGAAATGTTTGAAGCAGTTGGAGTTGCGGTAGTAAGCGCATGCATTTTGCAAATAATATATGAGAAAGTCGGTGGACAAAATACGGTTGCCGATTATACAGAAGAAAATAAGGCTTTCCGACAGGAAAAGGAGCAGGAGGCAAAATCTTATACTGAAAAAATCGCACCATATCTAGAAAAAGAAAGTGCGGCACATGAAGATGCTCCTGTCATACAGGTTGAGAATCTTACGATGCGTTTTCGTATCGCGACAAATAATGTGTCTGGAATCAAAGAGTATATGATACAGACCTTACGCAAGCAGATGTCCTATAAAGAGTTGTTTGCGCTAAATCACATTAATTTTAATGTTTACAGAGGCGAAATTGTAGGAATCATCGGAACGAACGGTTCCGGGAAATCTACTTTACTAAAGATTGTGTCCGGAGCATTAAACCCTACGGAGGGACAGGTGAAAGTAGATCCGGGCAAAGTTCAGTTGCTAACATTGGGAACCGGATTTGATATGGAATTGTCTGCCAAAGAAAATGTTTATCTGAATGGAGCCATTATCGGGTATTCCAAAAGCTTTATCGATGAGCATTATCAGGAAATTGTGGACTTTGCGGAACTGGAAGGATTTATGGAAGAAAAAGTAAAAAACTTTTCTTCCGGAATGGTATCACGATTGGGATTTTCTATTGCAACTGTAGCAGGTGCTGCGGAAATACTTATTCTGGACGAGGTCCTTTCTGTTGGAGACGAATTTTTTCGTAAGAAAAGTCTGGCAAGAATCAAAGAATTGATTCATGGCGGATCAACGGTGCTTATGGTTTCGCATGGAATGCAGACAATTATTGATAATTGCACAAAGGTTGTCTGGATCGAGCAGGGAAACATGCGAATGATCGGAGAACCGAAAATTGTGTGTCAGGCTTATCGCACACAGTATAATCAATAAATTTACATTTGGTAAAAAATCTGATTTCAGATTTTTTATATAGAAAACTCACATTTTCATACGTGTATGATGACAAACCTGCAAAAGCAGGCGGAAAGGAGACTATTGTCATGAAAATGAAGAAATTAGCTGCACTTGTATTAGCAGCAGCCGTACTTACAACAACTGTAGCACCTTCAGTGGCTACACCTGTATATGCAGCAACTGCTGAGCAGACTGCTACAGATGCAACACCAGAGCAGGAGGTTGCTGTAAAGAAACCTTCTAAGGCTACTGTTACAGCAAAAGATGATTCTGTAAAGGTAACAATCAAGAAAGTTGCAGGAGCAGAAGGATATCAGATTCAGTATTCTACATCAAAGAAATTTACAAAGAAGACTACAAAGTCTAAAACAACCAAGAAAACTTCTTACACAGTAAAGAATCTTAAGAATAAGAAAACTTACTATGTTCGTGTCCGCGCATACAAGCTGGATGCAAATGGTAAGAAAGTATATTCTAAGTGGACAACTGTAAAGAAAACAACAACAAAGTAGTTTAATCTTAGAAAAATGTGAGTTTATGATCGGAGTCAGAAACTGCTGGCTCCGATACCTTGACAATAGGAGATATATTTTTGAAGAAAATAAGAGAAGAGTCCGTAAAAATGTTTGTGGCATTGATGTTTACATTGCTGCCACTGTATTATTCGGATAATTATTACAATATATTAAATGACAAAAAGGATGTTTACTATTTATTTGCGTACATACTTATAGCGGCAGTTGCATGCAGTCTGATGATCAGTCTGGCAGTAAGTATTTATAAGAAACAGGGAAAGACATTTGTATGCAACATATGGCAGCAGGGCAATGCGTTGGATATTGTAATGATCGTGTTTGCATTACTGGCTGTCTGTTCAACCATCTGTTCGACGGATATACGTACATCATTATCCGGAGAGAAAGCCTGGGGAGTTGGAACGTGGACCATTCTTGTCAGTGTATTGGTATATTTTGTGATTTCCAGATGCTATACCGGAAAAAGCGATATTTGGGTGTATTTGTATCTGGGTTCCTTTGTGGTACTGGCAATTGGTGTGATTGATCGTCTAGGCTATGATTTTTTGATCATGCATGATGAAATTCCTCTTCAGTACAACATATTTATATCGACCATCGGAAATGTAAATTTCTGGGCGGCATATTTGTCTATGATAGTTCCGTTTTTTATGCTGGCAACAATATTTACACGAAGCAGAGTACGCAGAGCGTGCATATATTTCTTTCTGCTAGTGGCATATTTTAGTTTGTTTATTACACTTACCAACACAACTTATATCGGTATCGGGATCGCTGTATTATTTGTAGTCTGGTATTCCTTCCAAAAAGTAATTCGGTTGAAGAATTTTGCAATCAACGGAATCCTGTTTTCTGTGGCAGGTATGGTAGCAGAGTTTCTATGGAAACATCCGTATACACCGCGCACAATCGATACGGATACGGTTTCGTTGATTTTGTTGCAGCATCGATTGTATTTTCTGCCGGGCGTTGCAGGAGTTGTCATTCTTGTGGCACTTTTGGGAGCAGGTACATTATCCGAAGACAGGAAAAAGAAACTGGATTGTTTGGTTGAGCGTTTTTGTGGAAAGATATGGATTGGTCTGATTGTTATCGGAGTAATTGGAACCATATATTATCTGGTTTGTAACTACAATCTGGAATTATTTAATTATCGAGGTTCCATCTGGTATTTTGCATTCCATGGTTTTTTAGATGGAAATCTGTCTCAGAAGTTGATTGGTGCGGGACCTGCGTTATTAGATACTGTCACACAGGCAGAAATTGCAAAAGCAGATTTTTACGTGGAATGGAATTGGCTTTATTGCACCGCACATAATGATGTACTTGAATATCTGGTAACGATGGGTGTGTTCGGAGCAGTTTTAAAAATACTTATGTATCTTTTGCCATATTACATGTATGCAAAGGGCAAGGAAAGAAAACCACAGATGGCAGCTGTTCTTGCAGCCTTAACCGGATTTATCGGACAGGGCCTGTTTACCGGACCATACATATTGACATATGTGATCTATGTCATTTTTCTGGGTGTGTTGGCAGCTTATTACAGGATGGACAAAACAAAATGAACAGAAAAATGAGTATGAAACAGTTTTGGTTTGTTCTGTGGGAATTAACCAAAAGAGAATTGAAAAGAAAGTATGCAAGAAGTTTTCTGGGAATCTTATGGAGCTGTGTTTATCCGTTAATGCGTATGGCATTGGTCGTTGTATTATTCTCGACTATCTTTAACAAGGGGATTGAAAAATATCCGGCTTATTACTTTGTGGGATTTTTGATCTTTGAGTTTTTTGCTACAGCAACGCAGACATCATTGACAACATTAAAGGATAACAGCAGTCTTCTTATTAAGTCGAAGCTTCCACGTGAATTGTTTATATTATCACGTGTACTTACTGCATTCGTCAATTTCCTGCTGGGGTGTATTCCTTTTGCAGCAGTGCTTGCGTGGTATCGGGCGGCGGTAACCATATATTATTTTATGATTCCGGTTGTGCTTTTACTGTTATTGATTTTTACCACAGGAATGTCTTATCTGGTTTCCATCTGGTTTGTGTTTCAACGGGATGCAAGGAATATCTATTCCAACTTTATATTTATTCTGCGATTCTTCGTGGCGATGTTCTACTCTGTAGACTGGGTTGCGGATGGTGTCAAATGGGTCATTCAGCATAATCCACTTTATGCATACATTTATGTGATGCGTCAATGTGTGGTCTATGGCCGCATGCCGGAAGGCATGTATATAACACAGATGTTCGCATGGGCAATTGGAATGTTTGGATTTGGAATTCTGATATTTAAGAAATATGAAAATGAAGTAGTGGAGAGATTATAGTGGAAAAGTGTCAACAAATGATAAGGCGTAAAGCGGATGAAATTCAGCAAAATATGTTTGTAATCCATCAGTTGGTCTTGCGGGATAAAAAAAGGAGTCTGTCTTCCACGTTTATGGGCGAATTGTGGGAAGTTATTAACCCGTTGATCAATATGGTGGTGCTGGTGCTGGTGTTTGGAAAGATGTTTGGAGGCGGAAACTCCGGTCGCTTTCCATTATACGTATTAACAGGAACAACGGTTTATGGATTGTTCACATCAGGAACAACCATGTGTTTAAATGCTTTAATGGGAAACAAAAATTTTTTGATCAAGACGCAGCTAAGTAAGAATGTGTATGTGATTCAGAAGATTTTGCTCGCGTTCCGTAATTTCTTGTTTTCATTAATGATTTATGCATTTGTGATTGCATTATATCGGATTCGACCGAGTGTTACCTGGTTACTGTTTATTCCAGATATTTTGATTATGCTGGTTATGATGCTTGGCATCGGAAAAATGCTTGCAGTCATTAATGTTACATTTGCAGATATTACATATTTTTATAAAATCTTTACGTTATTTTTAATGTATGGTTCGGCAATTTTTTATCGAATTGACCGATTATCACCAGCCATGCAGACGTGTATGACAATATTGAATCCGTTGTATACGGCGATTGCGATAGCCAGAGAATGCATTATGGACAGAACCTATCCAGATTGGAAACTGTGGGTAATTGTGAGCGTGTATGCTGGTGGATGTTATGTAGTTGGAACAGTTTTCTTTCAGCAGAAAATTGAGGATATAGTGGCGAAAATGTAGTGGAAAAGCGAGGAATAAAAAATGGCAAAGATTTCAATAATTGTACCAATTTATAATGCAGAAAAGTATTTGGAACAATGTTTACAGAGCATTAAGAATCAGACTTTGAAAGATATTGAGGTTATATGTGTTGATGATGGGTCTACAGATAGTTCCCCTCAAATAATGGACAGATTTCAGAACGAAGATCAGCGATTCAAGGTAATACATAAGTCAAACGGTGGAAATGGACATTCTATGAATACAGGATTAGCTGCAGCAACGGGAGAATATATTGGTTGTGTGGAAGCGGACGATTATATTGAAAACAATATGTTTGAAAAATTGTATATGTATACCAATAACGGAACCGTTGACATAGTTAAAAGTAATTTTTGGAATTGTTATGAGAACGAGGATGGCTCAATCAAAAAAGTAGTCAATGAAGAACGCTCAAATATGCCAGAGGTTGCTACACCTTTTACCATTAAAGAGTACCCACAAATTTTGTGGGGACATCCATCGATCTGGTCAGGCATTTATAAGAGAAGTTTGATCGAAGACAATGGTATTAAGTTCAAAGAAGCAAAAGGAGGTGGATGGGTCGATAATCCGTTCTTTTTCGAAACAATGTGCTGTGCAAAAAGTATTATTTGGACCGCAAGACCATTTTATAATTATCGAACGGAAGTAGAAGGGTCTTCATCTAAAGGATATGATTTTAATATTCCATTTGATCGAATGATCGACAATTTAAATGTATTAGAGAAATGCAATTGTCAGGACGAGGAGACACTCAAATTTGCTTATGCGAGAGCGCTGATGTATTTATGTGGTGCTATTGTAGAGTCTGATTATGCCGGAAAAGAACAGCTATTTTATAAAAAAGCTAAGGAAATGCTCGACAAGATTAATCCTGCAGTAATCAAAGATGATTTCAATGCTCGTGACAGGAAGAACTATTTACAGTATAAATCACCGTTGAATAATTTATATGAAAATAGAAAAAAAGTTTTAATTTATAACTGGGTTCCATTTGATAATCCCAACAAGGTTGGCGGAGGAGTTACGATATATTGTAAAAATTTGATTCAGTCGATCATCGATAACCGCCCAGATGTGGATGTTTATTTTTTGAGTTGTGGTTGGGCATATGACCTTTCAAAAAAGGAATGTTATGTGCGTAGAATAGACAATATATTTGGAGAACGTTGTAAAACTTATGAGATAGTGAATTCTCCGGTTCCGGCTCCACAGGATATGTTGTTTGGAAATCCATCAGTAGCATTTGAAAATAAAATGTTAAAAAATACTTTTGATGAATTTTTGAAGAAATATGGTGAATTCCAGGTGATCCATTTCAATAATATGGAAGGATTATCATTGGATGTGTTTGACTTGAAAGAAGAGTATCCGAATACAAAGTTTATCTTTTCGCTGCACAATTATGTGCCAATCTGCATGACAGGATTTTATTATAATCGCTATCAGCATGTCAATTGTGTTCCAGAATGTACGGCGGAAGATTGTGATAAATGTATTGATCGGTCACATATGAGGAATTATGCAAACGAAATGTTAGAGCGTGGACGGGTCAATCAGGAAGGGGGATTCGAAAAAGCTGATGAATATGAATGGAGTGATAAATTTGGCTTTGATCGACTGAGTATCAAAAAAGATGCAAAACAATTCATAGAATTTAAGAACAGAGCCGTGGAAGCATTAAATAAAAATATGGACAGCATTTTAGCCGTTTCGCAGCGAGTGTTGGATCTTGCAGTTGAAAATCATATTGAGAAAGAAAAACTGATACTTAGTTACATAGGTACGAGAGTTGCTGAATTCCAGATCGGACATTCAAATTGTGAAATTGGAGATTATTTCAAAATTGGTTATTTGGGCTCCAATCTTGAATATGAAGAAAAAGGATATCCGTTTTTATTGGATGCGTTAGAGGAGATGGATTCGTCATATGCTGCAAAAATCGAATTGGTATTGACAACGACAACTCGTGATAAAGATGCATATATTCAAAAGAAATTAAAAAAGTTCCATAACGTAAAGATTATTCATGGCTATAGCCACGCTGATTTACATAATATTCTTACTGGAGTAAACCTTGGAGTGATACCGGCACTTTGGGAGGATAATTTGCCGCAGGTGGCCATTGAAATGGTGGCATTTGGTGTGCCAATTCTGTCAAGTAGTGCAGGAGGAGCCTCTGAATTAACCCGATCAGACGCATTTCGGTTTAATGTCGGAGACACAGAGGATTTTCTGAAAAAAATATATGCGATTGTTGATCAGGAGGTTTCACTGGATGAGTTCTGGAAAAATCATAGTGGTTTGTGTACGAACCAGGAACATTACGAGCAAATAGAAAAAGTCTATGCTTTAGGCAAGGTGAATAATATTTCTCTTTCTGGAAAAGAAGTGTCGGAGATTTTGGGAGAAAAAGACTTTTTATATCAGCATTTTGTCGAAGATGATGTTGATGTATATAGAAAGGAAATCGAGAGGTTGAGCACGGAACTGGAAGAAGTACGTAAGCAGAGAGATGATTTGGGATGGCGATTAAGTGAAACCCGGAAATCCAAGAGCTATAAATTAGCGATGACAATGACGGCTATTCCTAGAAAGTTGAAGAGATAAGGGAGAAAGGTTTATACATGGAGGAAGTAAGGGAGTATTTAAAAAAAGTAGATGACATTGATACATATATAAATATATTATACAAAATAAAAGATCATGTGATAATTGTACTTTCGGTAAAAGATACGCCAGGCAGTAATATGTCAGAAGAAGTCCTAAATAAAATAAAGGGAATGGGGTTTTCTAACTTTTCCAAGGAATTGTGGAGAATGTATGCAGGGATACTCTATAATGGTGAGCCTGTATTAGATAGTCAATCTAATACAGTAGAAGAAAAAGTAGAGGGGCATATTGAAGTTGGTAATACAAAAATATCTGTATTGAGTGCGGCATGGCGTAATGGTAATAGAACGTCTATTTTGATAAACAATATTGATTATGCATGTAATAGGAGGGGAGTAAATATTGTTGTATATGATACAGCAACAGATGCACCCATTGACTCTATTTTTTATGATTCACACGGGGAAACACCGTTCTTTTCCAGAGATAAAAGAATCCTTGAGAAACAGCGTTGGTTAGAAAATAAACAAGTATATGATGTGTGTGTGGTTGGATTTTGGTATGGAGCCAATTATGGTTCTATTTTAAATGGCTATGCTACATACCGAATTTTAAAAAATCTTGGCAAGAGCGTAATTTTGCTAGGAAAGCCTGATTATGAAACAGATGACATGGAACTCAGAGCGTGGACACATAATATGAAATTTATGAATAGTGTGTATTCTAAAGATGAAATTGTTCCACGAATGAGCTTTGATGATATGAGCTTGATAAATAAACATGCATATACATTTTTAGCAGGATCGGATCAGATTTGGAATTACAGAGTTTCTTTTTCTGGCTGTATGTATTTACCGTTTGTAAAGGAGGAAAAAAGAAGAATAAGCTTTTGTTCTTCTTTTGGAAGTATAAACGATCACGTACCAAATGAAAGACAGAAGTTTGTGTCAGAAGAATTTCATAAATATGATGCTATCTCGGTACGAGAGGAGTTTGGAAAAGAAAATTTAAAAAATAAATATGGTATAGATGCAAAAGTACTGTTAGAACCCGTTTTTGACATTGAAAAAGAGATATACTATGAACTGATAGAACAAGCTACATTTTATGAAAATGAACCATATATAATTGCATATATATTAGATCCGAATGATGAAAAATTAGCGGTTATAAATAAAATTGGATATTGCATGGGATGTAAGGTTATAACAATACCAGACGGATACTATACAATTATAAAGAGTTCATGGGATAAGTATCAAAGAAAAGGCGAGTTCCCAAATGTACAAGTTAATATGGATGTAACAGATTTTCTAAAAGCGTTTTCTGATGCGCAGTTTGTGGTGACAGATAGTTTTCACGGCACCTGTTTTTCTATTATCTTTGAAAAAAAATTTATTTCTGTTTGCAATAATGTGAGGGGAGCAGAGAGATTTGATGATATTCTAGGGCGATTTAATTTGGTAGATCGTCTGGTTTGTGACATTGGAAAGTTTCAATGGAATGATAATTATTTAGATGATATTGATTATGAGTCTATTAATAAGGTAATTGAGCGTGGAAGAAATGAGGCGGTTGAGTGGTTAAGTAAGGCAGTAAATATTAATAAATGTGATTTGTCCGTAAAAAGGACTGTAAATTTCAATGAATGTATAGGTTGTGCAGCATGTGCTAATATTTGTCCGAAGAATGCGATAGAAATGTCAACAGATAAGTATGGATATTATATACCTAAAGTTCTAGCTGAAAAGTGCATTAATTGTGGTGTATGTACAAAAGTATGTCCTACTTTAAGTATTCGGAAAAATTACAATAACGTCCCAAAACTATATGAATTTCAGTCAAAGAATAGAGAAGTATTATATGCGAGTTCGTCGGGAGGTATTTTTACGACATTGGCGGAAAAGATATTTGATAAAAATGGGGTGATTTATGGTGCAGCATGGGATGACAATTTTTATGTGAAGCATACTAAAATTGAAAGCATCGCTGAAATCGAAAAGCTTCAAAAATCTAAATATCTTCAGAGCTTCATTGACGAAAATACATTTAAGGATATAAAAATTTATTTACAAGAGGGAAGACTTGTTATGTTTACCGGATGTCCATGCCAAGTCGCTGGTTTAAGGAATTTTTTGGGCAGGGAATATGAAAATTTAGTATTAGTAGATTTATTGTGTGGAAATGCGCCATCTGCAAAGTTTTTTCAGAAATATTTACAAGATGATGTACATGGAGAAATTGAAAAATATGAGTTCCGATCAAAAGAGCATGGATGGAATTGTGTTTGTGAAAAAATAACTTATAAAACCATGGACAAAGAAATTCGTTATGGTCAAAAGTGTGATGAGTATCAGAGAGTATATCATAATCATACAATGTGTGCTGAACATTGTGAACATTGTAAGTATCAAGTTTTTCCTAGATTGGGAGATATTACAATAGGGGATTTTTGGTGGATAGATAAACATGATAGTTTGATAGACACACAAAAAGGTGTATCGGCAGTACTTATTAATAATGATAAAGGCAATGGATGGTTTAATCGGATTTCGGATTGCGAGGGTATAAAGAAAGAAGCACCACTAGAGTGGTTAAGCGGAAATGGAAATTATAAAGGAAATTGGGCAGGAGCCCAAAGAGATTTATTTTATGAAATGATTTTGAAAAAAGGATTTCATGAAGCAGCGGATTACGCCTTGAAACCGAATCATGGTAATTATAGAAATATTTACGATTGCAATGATACATTACTGCAATATGACAGGGCTTCATATCAATTTGCATATGATTCAAAGTGGTGGGAGCAACATGTTATAGGAGGGTGTTTGACTTTGATTGTAAAACCTGGTGCAAGTAAACCGGGGCGATATGCAGTTATGCAATTAGGCAAAGAGTTAGAAAGAAAATATAGTTATAGATTTTCTGTCAAGTATAAGATTAAATCTGAATCGGATGTAATTAATTTTCATATAAAAGATTCTGGTAGTTCGTTATATCAAATTATATTGAGTGATAACATTAAAGGAAAAAATAATGGATTGGAATGGATAGAAAAGTCTGTTGAATTTGTGCCAAAGTCAAATTTTTATGACGAGTTTATGATTGGGGCATCTCAAGTAAGTGGAAATAATAATTATATTTCATTTGCCTATATCAGTATTGTAAAAATAAGGTGATTAAAAATGTACCAAATGTTTATGATGTTTCTGAGAGAAAGGAGTAAAAAACACAAAAGCTTCGTAAACTAAAAGCTGAAGAAAAATCGGGTTAAGTGACAAACAAACGAAAAACTCCAATATAGGTTACTTAAGGAGGAGAAAATGGCTAAGCAATTTACACATTATGATATATATAGTGATTTCGTGTCCGTCGGATATGGTAGAAGAACGTTTGACGGTACAAGAGGCGGTAGAAGCATTGGATACTCCATCGGTTGAAGAATGGTTATATTATATAAATTTTTAATAAGCCATTTTTGATAACCGTTAATTCTAATGTGAGCGGCTTACAAAGATTTACGACATTGTTGAAGATGATCTTGTGTAATTGCAATTGATTTGATTATTTACGATACGCATGAACAGCAAGATTATTTTCGGAGAATTAAGATGTAAAGCATAGAAAAAATTAGTAACAGTATCACGTAGTGACTTGATGCAACACTTAAGAAGAGGAGAGGTTAAAATGCAGGTACAAAAGATTTTTCTCATTACACCATTAGGAAACAAATACTCAGATGCACGAAAACATGCGGATAGAATGTGGAATGAGGTTTTTGTTCCAGTGTCCGAAAAAATATCTACAAAAGATTTGAAAGTTGAGTTCGAGCGAAGCGACTTGATGGATGAAGGAAGTAATTCAAGAGTAAAGAAAATAATGGAACTAATAAGGGAGTCAAGTGGATGCATAGTGGATTTATATACAATAGGTAATCTGAATGTTATGTATGAAGTTGGTTTGGCTCATTCTCAAGGTAAGCGTGTTTTTTTCCTGAGATCTGATAAGATTGAAGAAAATGAAATACCATCTGACATAAGGTATTATGCAGAATACTATTATACCTACAATCTTGATGTTTTTAGAGGAAATGCATCATCTGATGAAGTTGGTAATATTCAAAAAGAAATTATGGACGTGGCTATTGCAATGGTTTCTTCTAATACAAAGTATACATTATATAGACCATGCTTTTACGAACCAACAAATCTTTATGTAGAGAATTTGTTGGAAGGAATCAATCGCAGAATTACAAATATTGAATCATTAGTAAAGGATTTTGGATCGTCAAGTGAAGATAAAAGGACGTTAGCTCAATATATAATTGGGGAGAACGATGCATTTGATGCGTTGACGGAGGCTGTAAAAAAGTCAAATATTTCTGTTAAAACAACTAGATTCTCTCCATATTCGGTTGTTGGAAGACAGAATGTCTTTTTTAGTGCTATCAATAATTTGATGACTAATGAGGTTACTCCAGATAAAGTGGAGCGTATTATAACCGCAAATAATAATGAAAAATTTGATGAGATTGCCAAATTGATGGTTAATAATGCGGGAAAAGATTTTGATATTTACATTTCAAGAATAGAATATAGTTTTGAAATGGTGGTTATTGATGATGAGATTGTTTTCATACATTTTAGAAAATACAATCAGCAAGAAAAAGAGAAGAGAAATGCTTCGCCTACGCTTATTTCAGCTACATTGCGCATTGAAAAGAGAATTATAGCGAATGAATTTTCAACAATTTTTGACAGTATTAAAAGTAGTAAGAAAGATATGCTTGCAGTGATTCGGTGCAAGGATATTACTACTGAAAATTTGAGTGAAAAAATAAGAAAATATAAACGCCTTTTTGAAGAAGCGGTAAAAGAATATCAAATGTCACAAGGTGTGCTTGAAGATAGTAATATTCCTTTGTCAAAAAATGATAAAGAGTAGTATTGTATAAAAGATTCAAAGGTGATCAATATGGAAAATTCATTACATACATTCAATGCACTGATTCCGCTTCGCTACTATACCTATGATCTGCATAGCGAAAAAAGACTCGGAATATGTGATGGGAATAAAGCAGGATGTTGATTGGAATGTGGCACGAATGGTGGAGAAACCGATTCCTGAAACCAATCAAATATTCAGAAAAGAGGAGCTTGTTCATATCCATTTGTTTTGTGAAAACGATGCGGAACATGAAGAGATACCGGCGGATTTTTTCAAGGTGGAGATTACAAATATTGTTGCATCGGATCAGGATGAAGCTCGTGTATTTGTGAAACCTTATTTATATAGGATATGTCGGACGTTAAGCTTTTTCCTGAGTCAGAATAATTGCAATAAGCATAGTTATCAGCCTCGGGTGGAGACGGATGTGGAACATGCTGTATGGAAAAGTTCGGTTTATGAACCATTTGAAGAGCTTCTTCAGAAGAAAGATGATTCTGTTGAAACAACCGTGGTAGATGGGAAGAAGTATCAGGTCATTACCATTGAATCAGCACCGATTGTTATGTCTACAAGTTTATATACCAAAATCTACGGAAAAATGCCGACGAATGACTTTTTGTTATATGTGGAATGTGACGATACGGACTTGAATTATATGTTGGATGAGTTTTATCTGGCATTAGGGCAAGAAAACCGATATAGCAAGTTCTTTCATTTATTTTCGATTATTGAATTTGTTGAGAAGCGGGATCGTGTTTGTGGTGCACTAAAACAGACTCTCGGAAATTTGACGGATATCGGAAGAAAAGAGAAGCTGGTTCATATTTTGCATCAGATGGGAATTCGTGATATTAAGAATTGCGGATCAACCATATATGAATATTGATCTTGCTGTTACACAATTGATGTATATTTGTGAGAGGATTATTATCTGGCAAATGAAACCGACACATTAAAAAATGGTTTGGCGTTGGTTAAAATATTAAGAAGGAGAAAATGAAAATGTACGATTATTTAGTAGTAGGATCAGGTTTGTTTGGCTCAGTTTTTGCACGCCAGGCAACCGATGCCGGAAAGAAAGTGCTTGTGATCGACAAGCGACCAAACATTGCGGGAAATGTTTACACCGAGAAAGTGGAAGGTATCAATTTCCACAAATATGGTGCACATATTTTCCACACGAACAATACGCAGGTGTGGGAGTATGTGAATCGTTTCGCAACATTTAATCGTTTTACCAATTCACCAGTTGCAAATTACAAAGGCGAGTTGTATTCAATGCCTTTTAACATGTATACGTTTAATAAAATGTGGGGCGTTGTGACACCGGAAGAGGCAGCAGCAAAGATTGAGGAGCAGAAGAAAGAGATTACTGGAGAACCACAGAATCTGGAAGAACAGGCAATTTCTCTGGTAGGACGCGATATTTATGAGAAACTTGTAAAAGGTTATACAGAAAAGCAGTGGGGACGTGATTGTAAAGATCTTCCAGCGTTTATTATCAAGAGACTTCCGGTAAGACTTACTTTTGATAACAATTATTTTAATGCATTGTATCAGGGAATTCCAATCGGTGGGTATACAAAGCTGGTTGAAAATCTTTTAGAGGGAATTGAAGTTCGTCTGAACGAAGATTATTTAGTGGATAAAGAAAAGTGGAATAATTTGGCAGGAAAAATTGTTTATACTGGAGCAATTGATGCATATTTTGATTATTCATTAGGTAATCTGGAGTATCGTTCTGTTCGTTTTGAAAATGAAATACTTGATATGCCGAATTTCCAGGGAAATGCAGCAGTAAATTATACAGATCGAGAGACACCGTGGACAAGAATCATTGAACACAAGTGGTTCGAGTTTGGAAAAGATGAGAATGGAAATGATCTCCCTAAGACAATTATCAGTCGGGAATATTCTTCGGAATGGAAGCCGGGGGACGAGCCGTATTATCCGGTAAATGATGAGAGGAATGGGGAACTTTATAAGAAGTATAAGGGATTAGCTGACAAAGAAGAAAAAGTGATTTTTGGTGGCCGTCTCGGGGAGTATAAATATTATGATATGGATGCTGTTATTGCGAGTGCATTGGAATGTGCAAAGAAGCAGCTGACTTAATAATTGGTATTTAAAATAAAACAACCGTTTCATCTTTTCTGATGAAGCGGTTGAAATATTATGAAACATAGGTTTTTAAAGTTCTCCAAACCTGCGTTTGTATTCAGCAATCAAGGCATCTTGATCGGCAAGTTTAGCATCTTGATCGGCAAGTTTAGCATTCTGATCGATAAGTTTAGCATTTTGGTCAGCAAGTTCAGCATCTTTTTTGGAACATGCTCTTTTTAATGCGTCACGTTCGTGTATAACTTCAAATAATTCGTCCGTTGGAAGTTTTAGTACAGGTTCTGTCATATAATATACCTCCTGACATAGATTTTTATTGCGATATGAAATTCGAAGCATAGATTTCTGTAGAAGCCATAAAATAAGTTTTTTCTCTCCATCTGTTAGAAATCCATCCGCGACTTCCTGATCTAAGATAAGTATAGTTTCTTGGAAAAAATAAGTCAATTCTTCTTTGGTTTCTTCTAATGTGTAGGATTATACTTTTACAATCGGAATACGTTATTAATGAGAATTTTAAAAATATAAAGCGCTACCAATTTAAGATTATTAGGACAGGGAAAAAATGAGTTCAGTAAAGAAGAGAGAAGTATGTCTTGCGTTAAATATTTGTACATATCACAGAGAAGATTACATTTATAGAAATCTGGAAATGTTGCAGAACTCATTATTTTTTGATAAAAAATGCAAAGAGTATTATGGGCGATTACACATATTTATCATAGATAATGCGCAGGAATTACAATTGAAAGAGAATGCTTATACGCATCTTGTTTATAATGAAAATACTGGCGGATCGGGCGGTTTTCAAAGAGGAATTGAAGAAATCAGGAAAAACGACCAGACATTTACCCATGTGATTTTTATGGATGATGATGTTGTGTTCGATATAGATACATTCTATATATTATTTGATTTTTTGGGGCAGGTCGATGGTGCAGACTGTGAGCGACCTGTTGCAGGGCGCATGTTTTGCATGGATAAACGGAATATTCAATATACAGCGGCAGAGAAGTGGAATGGAGGAGATATTTCGCATGTGGAATTTATGCGGGATGTGAGCAGTGGATATTGTCCTGGAAAAGTAATTTATGATGCGGATGCTGAATATGGTGGCTGGTGGTTTTGTTGTTTCCCAATGGCGTTTGTGCAGGAGAATGACGTGCTTCCTTTTTTCATTCATTGTGATGATGTGGAATATGGGTTACGGTGTGGCAGAAAGCCAATCATAATCGAAGGTGTACAAGTCTGGCACGAAACATATGACAAAAGAATGACACCATTGATGCAATATTATGATACGAGAAATCCTTTGTTTGTTAATCAGATATATGGATTATTGCCAGAAGCATCACAGATTTTGAAGGCGTGGAAAAATAAGATTACAGAGTATCATGTGAGAGAGGATTGGATTACGGAATACTATGTGATCAGGGCATTGAATGACTTTCTGAAAGGAATGAAATGGCTGAAGCATATTAATTCTGGAAAATATCACAAAAAGCTGGGACGAGCAAAGAGCTGCAGATTAAAAAATGCAGTTTATTGGCGGACGGTGGAATTCAAATTTAGAAGGATTTTTAAGATATGAAAAACGAAATATACAATTTTCTGGTAAGCAAACACGCAGGAATATCGCATCGATATCACAAAGTACATGATGGGGCGACAGGCATACAGAAGATCGCCTCCTGGGCATATTTGTTATGGATGAACTTCGCTTTTTATCTGTTGTTTTGCAAATTTTTAGGAAAAGTTCCAGATATGGAAATTTACGAGAAAAAAAGATTACCTGTCAAAGAAAGTGAGTCGGAGTCATATTGTCGTCAATGTCTGTCGGTGGATGCATTTGTGGAGAAAATAAAAGATTATGATGTGATATCATTTGACATTTTTGATACCCTTATTTTTCGTCCGTTTTCATTGCCGACGGATGTTTTTTACCTGATGGGTGAGAAACTTGGAATGCTGGATTTTAAGAATGTACGTATTTGGGCAGAATGGGATGCCAGAGTGAAGTGTGAGAAAAAAAATGGACATATGGAAGTAAGCTTGCAGGATATATGGGAGAATCTTGCGGAAGATACAGGACTGGACGCAGAGGCTGGTATGCGGATCGAATGCGAGACGGAAGAAAAGCTTTGCTATGCAAATCCATACATGCTTGAAGTGTGGAATAAATTACAGGCATTGGGGAAACGTTTGATCATTGTATCGGATATGTACCTTCCTGGGACTTGTATTGAGACAATTTTGCATAATGCAGGTTATATGGGAGCAGAAAGTATTTATATTTCGAATGAGTATGGGGAAAACAAAGCGGGGGGAGATCTGTTTCAACGGGTGTTGCTGGACTTTTCCGGGTGCTCAATCGTACATATCGGAGATAACCCGCATAGTGATCATAAGATGGCAAAGGAATGCGGCTTGGATATTGTGCCATATCAAAATGTGAACAAGAATATACTTTTATATCGGCCAATGGACATGTCATTAATGATAGGAAGTGCATATCGGGGACTTGTGTCGAATCATTTGTACAATGGATCCGGTTCTTATAGCATAGATTATGAATATGGATATTTGTATGGTGGCTTATTTGTAGTGGGATATTGTCATTATATACATGAATATTATGAACTGCATCATTTGGACAAGTTACTTTTCCTTGCAAGAGATGGGGATACATTGCGGAAAGTATATCAGAAGATGTACCCGGAAGATAAGACAGAGTATGCATATTGGTCCAGAAAAGCTGCAACAAAGCTGATGGCAAATGACGACAGGCATGATTTCTTCCGGCGGTTTATTTATCATAAAGTAAATCAAAAGGTGACAATCGCACAAGCTTTGCATTCGATGGAACTCGATGTGCTGGTACAGCAACTGGATGATTGGCATGAAATCTGGGAACAGTGGGAAAAGGCTCACGAAACAGATAGAAAACAGAAATTTGTTGTGTTGCGGGCAGAAGATGAATTGACGGATAAGAATTCCTATCTGTTGAGACGGTTTATCGAAGCAAAGTGGAATACAGTGATGGCACAATATCAGAATCAGCAGATTGCTGCAATGAAATATTACCAAAAGCTATTAAGTGGATGTACAAACGTAGCGGCAGTTGATATTGGCTGGGCAGGAAGTGGTGCTTTGGCATTGTCTTATCTTGTACAAAGAGTATGGCATATTGATTGTGAAGTTACAGGGATTATTGCAGGAACAAATACAATTCATAATGCAGAACCAGACGCATCGGATCCTTTTTTACAGTCAGGAAAGCTGGTAGCCTATCTGTATTCGGGACAAAAAAATCGTGATTTATTCAAAAAACATGATCCAAACAAAGATTATAATGTTTTCTGGGAATTGTTGCTTTCTTCACCGACACCATCTTTTAAAGGATTTTACAATGGAAGCAGAGATATGGATGGAATATATGTTTATCTGAAAGAATTTGATATTACACTTGCGTTTGGGGAATACGATTATAATCAGAAAGGAATCAAGGAAATACAGAAAGGAATTCTTGCATTTGCAGATCAATATTTGTGGCATTTTAAAGAGTACCCATATATGTTAAATATTAGTGGAAGAGATGCTTATGCACCGATGCTTGTGGCGGCAAGTTATCATGAAAGATATTTAAAGATGATAGAAAAGCGATTTGATTTGGAGATAGCGGTTAACTGATAAACCATTTTTTATAGAAATTTTAAGGTAACCTTAATAGTAATCTCACACAACAAGTGGTATACTTTTTCAAAAATAGATGGAAGGACAAAGAGAATGAAACAAAGCACCAAATACCTGAAAATACTTTGCAACATGATAGCGGCTATTTTGATTCTTGTGTTCGTGATCTACATCGTGCCGCGTCTGATCAGTTACTTTATGCCATTTGTGGTTGGCTTTTTACTGGCATTGATTGCAAATCCGGTCGTGAAATTTTTGGAAAAGAAAATAAAAATCAAGCGTAAATACGGAACCGTGATTATGATCGCAGGGGTTATTGCTGTAATCGTACTGATCTGTTATGGAAGCATTTCGCTTCTGGCAACCGGTTTGCGTGGATTTATGGATTATCTTCCGACGATGTATTCCAACGCCGGAACAGAACTTACCGAGGCTGGAAATCAGCTGCAAAGTATTCTTGATAAAATTCCGTTTATCAAAAGCTTTGATGTTGACAGTCTTGGAAATTCACTACATAATATTGTACAAGACTTTCTATCAGGTTCCGGTGGAAACAGTGTTTCCGTTATCGGCGATGTGGCAAAAAGCATACCGGATATACTGGTTGGTGTTATTGTTGGATTGCTTGCTACATACTTTTTTATTGCGGATAATGAGAAACTTTTGAACATGGCAAGCAGTCATGTATCAGATGAGTTTCGTGAAAAGACGACACGTGTATATCGTCAGCTCGTACAGGTAGTCGGTGGATATTTCAAGGCACAGTTTAAGATCATGGGTGTGATCTATGTGATCATCTTCATCGGTCTTTTGATTTTGCGCGTGCGTTATGCGTGGCTGATTGCATTTGGAATCGCTTTTTTAGACATGCTTCCGGTATTTGGAACCGGTACAGTATTGTGTCCGTGGGCAGTGGTCAAATTCTTTTCCGGAAATTATATGATCGCTATCGGTATGCTGATTTTATATGGGATTTCACTTGTCGTACATCAGCTCGTACAGCCGAAACTGATAGGAGATTCTGTCGGAATGGATCCGTTTGCAACACTTTTCTTTATGTACATCGGCTATCAGAGCGGTGGGGTACTTGGAATGATTATTGCTATTCCAATTGGTATGATTCTGATCAACCTGTACAAAGCCGGAGCATTTGACACGTATACATGGTGTATCAAAGAAGTGGTGCATGACTTTAATTCTTTCCGCAGAATCGATAAAAAATAGATAGAAGGAAATAAGGAATGTTAACACAGTTTTCAAGAACAGAATTATTACTTGGCAAGGAAGCCATGGAAAAATTAAAGAATTCCCGTGTCGCTGTATTTGGTGTCGGCGGTGTGGGCGGTTATGTATGCGAGGCACTTGTGCGAAGCGGTGTTGGAGCATTTGATCTGATCGATGATGACAAGGTATGCCTGACCAATCTGAACCGCCAGATTATTGCTACGAGAAAAACCATTGGCAAATACAAGACGGATGTGATGAAGGAGCGGATTTTAGATATCAATCCGGATGCAGATGTCCGCATTCATCAGTGTTTTTTCCTTCCGGAGAATGCAGATGATTTTCCCTTTGAGGAATATGATTATATTGTAGATGCGGTAGATACGGTGACGGCAAAGATTGCTCTGGTCATGAAAGCCAAAGAACTGAATGTGCCGATCATCAGCAGTATGGGAGCCGGCAACAAACTGGATGGAAGCCAGTTTAAGGTGGCAGACATTTATAAGACAAAGGTCTGTCCACTGGCAAAAGTAATGCGCCGGGAATTAAAAAAGCGTGGCGTTCGAAAACTGAAGGTCGTATATTCCGAAGAAGTTCCGACACGTCCGATCGAAGATATGTCGATCAGCTGCCGGACGCATTGTATCTGTCCGCCTGGGGCAGCACATAAATGCACGGAGCGCAGGGATATTCCGGGCAGCGTGGCATTTGTGCCATCCGTAGCGGGACTGATCATTGCGGGAGAAGTTGTAAAAGACTTATGTAAGAAATCATAGGAATCCTTTGGATTTCCATTTTCCGCTTTTCCAGCGGAGGTACATACAGACGGCACGGACACATTCATCACTTGCCATACCGATATAGGCGCCGACCACCAGCAGGCCGAGATGAATTCCAAAGAAATACGTGCCTCCTACCATACAAAGATACATAAAGATTGCACCGATGATCGTAGGGAAGATCGCGTCCCCGCTCGTTTTTAACGCCTGACCGTAAACGAGATTTGTGACACGTCCGGTTTCAAGTGCAATATCGATGACGAGCAGTTTACCGACCAGTGAGATCATGGCAGGATCGTCGGTAAAAAGATGCATGAGCGTACCGCTCGCCAAAGCAAAAATCGTTTCAAGAATGGCTGCTGTTATCACTCCGATGATAGCAGCTTTTTTCGTGCCTTTGTCACAGGCTTCGTATTCTTTGGCACCGATCCGCCAGCCGGTCATGATGGCGTTTGCCTGCGCCAGTGCGGCACCTACGCAGTAGGAGAAATTCGTAATCTGTGCAGCGTAGGAGCGAGCGGTGACATTGACGCCGTCAGCGTCCATCTGATTGAGAAAACGAATGGTCAGTGTCATAGCGATATTGTACAAAGCAGTCTCGCATGCGGAAGGAAGTCCGACACGGACAATCTGACGCAGGACAAGGCTGTTTTTCTGGCGCTCCGGGCTTTGCTTTGCATGCACCAGAAAATGGGAAAGGCATATGACAATCACAAGATTCATAATGCGTGAAATTACCGTGGCAGCAGCCACTCCGGCAACGCCCCAGTCCATGACAAAAAGAAAGACCGCGTTGAGAATAAAGTTCAGCACATTGGCGCAGAGCGTTGCAATCAGAGGCTCTTTGGAATGGCCAAACGCACGCAGATAACTTGCAAAAATAGGAATCAGCGCATTGAGGATACAGGAACCGCCTACAATTGTTAAATACGTTCCGGCATAGTCCAGCAGTTTCGGGGCGACACCCACAAGCGTAAGCACAGAACCGGAATAGAAAAGCAGTAATCCGGATAAGACAATTCCGATGATCGCATTAAAAAGCAGACCGAGCTGTCTTGCCTGATAAGCGATACCGGGCTGGTTGGCACCGATGTACTGTGTCATGACGGCAATCATGCCCGAGCATACAATGTTGAACATGATAATGAAAATGCCAATATAAGTATTCGCGGTACCTACCGCACCGACGGCACTGTCACCGACCGAGGACAGCATGAGCGTGTCGATGATACCGGCGAGCATGTAGCACAGGGTTTCTAATGCAATCGGGACAAAAAGTTGTGTGAGGTTTTTACGTGGATTGTCCATAAGTGTATTCTTCCTTCTTGTAATTGGTTTTAAATAGTTTCTCTTTTTCTTACACAATACAACCTTTATACAAGAAAATCTTGCGCTATATCATCTGAAAATTGCACTATTTCTATATATTGGGTATAATCATAAATGAGAGGGAGAGTTCGGTAAGGAGGAAACTATGATTCCAGAATTAAAAGAAGATGTGACGCACGGAACAAAACAATATCCTTATGATCAATATTATTTGCGGGATATTCCACACGCTTTTCAGATCCCGGTACATTGGCACGAAGAGATGGAGATTATTTACATAAAAGAAGGCACGCTTCATGTGCGCATTGAAGGTAGGGATTATGAGGGCAAGAAGAATGATATGTTTTTTGTAAATCCCAGAGAACTGCATCTGATGGGAAGCCAGGATACCGGAGTGCGGTATTACACATTGCTGTTTCCACTGTTGTTTCTTTCTTTTCAGTCAATGGATGACTTGGAGCGTAATCTGTTTCTGCCACTGCGTCAGGGACAGCTGCTTTTTCCGGCAAAGGGAAGTGACTGTAAATGTGAGCAGGAGATAAGAAGGTTGCTGGATGAAATCATTGCGGTCAATGATAAAAGGAAAAAGCGCAGCCAGACAGAGGAAATGCAAAGACAGATACAGACGCGCATACTGCTCCTTGAGATGGTGCAGAGTATTGCAAAAGAAGATGGATTTCTGTTGCCGGAGCAGGGTAGTAACACTAATATGCAGCGTGAGATGTTAGATTATATTCAGAACCATTACACGGAGAAACTGACGCTTGAGGATTTAGCGGAGGAATTTCATTTGTCGCCTAAGTATATTTCGCGCTATTTCAAGCAACATTTTTCGCTGGCTTTTTCCAGTTATGTCATGCATTTGCGATTGAGCTGCGCAAAAAATCTGCTGGAGACTACAGAAAATTCAGTGACAGAGATTGCGCTTTTATCCGGCTTTCCCAATGTCAGTCATTTTATCCGCAGTTTCCGGCAGGCATATGAGATTTCGCCATTGCAGTATCGGAAGAAAAAAGCGGATGTATGAGAAATTATACCGTAAGACACTAGTCCTAAGGTCTGAGTTTTGGTATAATAAATTCGATAAACAGATTTCAATCCACAAAGGAGTAAAAATAAAATGCCAGTATTTGATTTCAGCAATACACCAGACGAAAAGAAAGATGCCGTATGCACCTACGAGACATTCCATTCCAATGAATCCGTGCCGAGTGCGGAGCATCCGATCATGGTTTTGGACAATACAAAGAAACAGTGGAAGCACCATTCGAGTGGTGTATTTACCAATCCAATCAAGCGCACTTCATTCGCGTTCGATGAGGAAGAAGGAACCATCAGTGCGGATATTATCCGTATCGATGCACGTTTTACCAGTCTGCTGCGCTGGCTGGGAGAAAACCATATCAATGTACGCTTATCCGGTGAAAACAGAGAGGATGGATATGCCGTATATAAGATTCGTGAGATCGCGTTTGGTGGCGGAACCAAATTGTCGGCAGAGGACGGTTTCCTGCAGTTTATGATCGAGCGTCTTCTTGCAAGCAGTGCGCCGACAGAGGAAATCGATGAGGATGAGCAGGAAGAGGAAGGCGATGATATGAAGCTTACCAGCTTACAGAGTATCACGGACTTCATGACCTGTGCGGGAAGAACACTTCCGGATAATATTCGTCTCTGGGCGAGAAGAAACCTGGCAGTGGCACGTTCAAACGAGGTATCACCGGAGGAGCGCAGACATGCACAGAGAGCGCTCTCGATCATGATGAACATCCAGTGGAAGAGCAACTATTTTGAAGCAATCGATCCGCAGGAGGCACGCCGCATTCTCGATGAGGAACTTTATGGAATGGAGCGTGTAAAACAGAGAATTATCGAGACGATCATTCAGATCAATCGTACCCATACATTACCGGCCTATGGACTGCTTCTTGTCGGACCGGCCGGAACCGGTAAATCACAGATCGCTTATGCGGTTGCACGTATTTTAAAGTTGCCGTGGACAACGCTCGATATGAGTTCCATCAATGATCCGGAGCAGCTGACCGGAAGCTCCCGTGTATATGCCAATGCAAAACCGGGTATTATTATGGATGCATTTTCGATGGCGGGCGAATCCAGTCTTGTCTTTATTATCAACGAGCTGGACAAGGCGGCATCCGGAAAAGGGAATGGAAATCCGGCAGATGTATTGCTGACACTTTTGGACAATCTTGGATTTACAGATAACTATATGGAATGTATGATTCCTACCGTGGGGGTATATCCAATCGCTACGGCCAACGACAAGGAGAACATCAGTGCACCGTTGATGTCACGTTTTGCAGTAATCGATATTCCGGATTATACTTCTGAGGAAAAGAAAGTGATCTTCTCCAAGTTTGCATTGCCGAAAGTATTAAAGCGCATGAGTCTTCGCGAGGAAGAATGCATCATTACTCCGGAGGCACTGGATGCCGTCATTGAAAAATATAAAAATACATCGGGTATCCGTGATTTGGAGCAGGCGGCAGAGCATATTGCAGCCAACGCGTTGTATCAGATTGAAGCAGATCATGTAACCTCTGTTACATTTGATGCCGAGATGGTACGAAACCTGTTAGGATAAAGAACAAAAGCCTGTCGCGAAGGAGATCGCAGATGGGCTTTTCTTATCGGAGAGAAATATGGAACCACAGATTTTTACTTTGCATAATCAGATATTAGAAGCAGTTTTGCCGGAAGTGGCATTCCCGTTTGCTTCGGACGGGAAAAAGCATACGATTGCTCTTGTCGGTGGTGGCGGAAAGACAACGCTTATGTATTTCCTCGGAGACACTTATGCAAAACAGAACATTCCGACGCTGATTACGACGACCACGCATATACGGATGCCGGAAGATGGAAGTTATGTAGCTACGATGGAAGCGGCATGCAGGCGGTGGGAGGCACAACGCTATGCGGTAGTTGGCGTGCCGGATCAGGGAGAAAAACTGAAAGCGTTGCCGGAAACAGAATTGCATGCGTATCAAAAGCGTGCGAAACAGATACTGGTCGAAGCAGACGGTGCAAAAATGCGTCCCTGTAAAGTACCGGCAGAGCACGAACCGGTCATTCCAAAGGAATGCGACATTGTAATCGCTGTTGCGGGGCTGGATGTCCTCGGAGAGACGATAGAAGCCGGATGTTTTCGCAGCAGGCAGGTCGCCGCTTTTTTGCAGAAACCGTTACTACATCGCATCGAGGAAGCGGATCTTGTGAAGATTCTTTTATCGGAACGGGGGGCGAGAAAATCTGTGGGAAAACGGGAATATTATGTGGTGCTGAACAAATGTGATACGCAGGAGCGAATGCACAGTGCACAAAAAATTGCAGTCGCTTTGCAGCAGGCAGGCGTGCAGCATATAGCAGTTACAAAATTAAAAGACACAGATAACGAGGAAAACAATGGGTGATTTTACACATTTTGATGAACAGGGAAATGCCGTGATGGTGGATGTACACGCAAAGGATGATACGTATCGCGTGGCTGTTGCTACCGGAAAAATAAAAGTCAGTCAGGAAGTGTATGAAGCAATCACGAACCATACAGCCAAAAAGGGAGATGTCCTTGGTGTGGCGCGGATTGCCGGAATTATGGCGGCAAAAAAGAATGCCGAACTGATTCCGCTCTGTCATATTATTCCGTTGACCAATTGCGAGATCACATATGAAATGTCAAAAGAAGAATCCGCAGTGATCGCTTTTTGCAAGACATCCTGCGTGGGAAAGACCGGCGTGGAAATGGAGGCACTCACGGGGGTAAGTGTTGCGCTTCTTACCATTTACGACATGTGCAAGGCGATGGACCGGGGAATGGAAATCAGTGATATTCACCTGGTAGAGAAATCCGGTGGAAAAAGCGGACATTATATCAGACAGGAGAAATAAGATGTTTACAGTTGGAATTGTGACACTCAGTGACAAGGGAGCCGCAGGCAATCGCGAAGATTTAAGCGGGGTCAAAATAAAAGAGATGCTGCCGGATGATTTGTATCAGGTGTTGTCTTACCGGATTTTGCCGGATGAACAGAAGGAGATTGAACAGGAGCTGGTCCGACTTTCGGATGAGCTGCATTGTGATCTGGTTCTTACCACGGGAGGCACCGGATTTTCCACACGCGATGTAACGCCGGAAGCGACGATGCAGGTTGCAGAGAGAAATGCGCCGGGTATCGCAGAGGCAATCCGTGCATACAGTATGACGATTACCAGACGGGCGATGCTCAGTCGTGGTGTCAGTGTGATACGGGGAAAGACACTGATCATAAATCTGCCGGGAAGTCCAAAAGCGGTTGAGGAAAGTCTTGGCTATATTTTGGACACACTCACGCATGGACTGAATATTCTTCTGGGACGAGAGGGGGAGTGCGCCAGATGAGTGAAAAAATCGTATTTTGTAAAGGCGGAGGCTGTACGGCAAAGTTAGGTGCTGGTGTGCTCAGCCGGGTACTTGAAAAACTTCCGAAGGGACCAATGGATGAAAATTTACTCGTAGGATATGACAGCCGGGATGATGCGGCAGTGTACCGCATATCGGATGATATAGCGATTGTGCAGACACTGGATTTTTTCCCGCCGATGGTAGAGGATCCCTATACGTTTGGACAGATTGCCGCTGCCAATGCTTTGAGCGATGTCTATGCGATGGGCGGAGAGGTAAAGACGGCGCTGAATATCGTGTGCTTTCCGGAACAGATGGATCTGAATATCCTTGGTGCAATTATGCAGGGCGGCGCGGAAAAAGTCATTGAGGCGGGCGGAACACTCGCAGGCGGGCATTCTATCGCGGACAGTGATGTGAAATACGGCCTTTCGGTGACAGGTGTCGTTCATCCGCAGCATATGTACCAGAACAATACGGCACAGCCGGGGGATCAGTTGATCCTGACAAAGAAACTTGGCGTCGGAATTGTCTGTACGGCGAACCGTGTGCAGGAAGCTTCCAAAGAGGCAATGGATCAGGCAATTGCGTCCATGACAACATTGAACAAATATGCTTCTGCAATCAGCCGGAAATACAAAGTACATGCCTGTACAGATGTGACAGGATTTAGTTTTCTCGGACATCTCCATGAAATGATGGATGGAAAACTTTCCTGCCGGATCGATGCAAATGCAATCCCGGTAATTCCACAGGCGCTTGATTATGCCGATGAGTTTTTACTTACAGCGGCGGGACAGCGAAACCGCAATCATACCCAGGCATATGTGACATTTGAAAATGTGCCGTTTGCCATGGAGGAGGTTTTGTTTGATCCGCAGACGTCCGGAGGCCTGCTTTTGGCAGTTGCACCGGCGTCGGCAAAGGAAATGCTCACGGAATTGCAGGCGGAAGGAATGCCGGCAGAAATTGTGGGAGAAGTTCTGTCAAAGACGGAAAAAGAAATAACTGTGGTTATGTAGATTAATAGATGAAAACAAATAAATGAATACAAATAAATGAATACAAATAAAGGTAAAGGTAGAGGAAAGAAAATGGTAAAAGTAAATGCAATGGGCGATGCATGTCCGATTCCGGTAGTGAAAACAAAGAACGCAATCAAACAGTTGCAGCATCCGGGGGATGTGGAAGTACTGGTTGATAATGAGATTGCCGTACAGAATCTTACCAAGATGGCAAATCAGAAAGGATATGGTGTAACATCTGAAAAACTTGAGGAACAAAAGTACCGGGTTGTTTTATCCGTAACAGAAGTGAACGCTTCGGATGCGGGAGAAAAGGAGCCGGCAGAGGAAGTTTGTGTGATAGATGCCAGAGGCGATAAGGTTGTTGTTGTCATTTCTTCCAGCAAAATGGGCGAGGGTGATGATGAACTTGGTAGTATTCTGATGAAAGGATTTGTCTACGCGCTGACCCAGCAGGAGAAACTTCCTTCTACGATTCTTTTCTATAACGGAGGCGCTTTCTTGACTTGTGAAGGGGCACCGACACTCGAAGATCTGAAGTCGCTGGAGGCACAGGGCGTGGAGATTCTGACCTGTGGAACCTGTCTGAATCATTATGGACTGACGGAAAAGCTTCAGGTAGGTGAAGTGACCAATATGTATGTAATCGCGGAGAAAATGACACAGGCGAAAGTGGTGGTAAAACCTTGATTTATTTTGACAATGCGGCAACTTCACTTCCAAAACCGCCGGAAGTCGAGCAGGCGGTCGTGCAGGCGCTGCGCACATTTGGAAATGCGGGAAGAGGCGCCCATGCACCTACGATGGATGCATCCCGCATGATTTATGATACCAGGGAAAAACTGGCAGCGCTTTTTCATATTCCGGATGCATCCCGCATCAGTTTTATGAGCAATGCAACCGAGGCATTAAATACGGCGATTTTTGGCCTGTTAGAGCCGGGAGATCATGTCATTACGACGGACTGTGAGCATAATTCCGTGCTTCGCCCTCTGTATCAGATGGAAAAAAACGGGGTATCTGTGAGCTTTCTTCCGGTCGATGCCAGCGGGCAGCTTTTGTATGACCAGATGGAACAGGCATTGTGTGAGAACACCAAAGCGGTCATTGTCACGCATGCGTCCAATGTGACGGGCAATGTGACGGATCTTTCGCGAGTCGCAGATTTTGTGCATGCACATGGTCTGTTTCTGATTGTAGATGCAGCACAGACGGCGGGCATTTTACCAATTGATGTGCAGCGGGATGGCATTGATATCTTATGTTTTACCGGACATAAGGGACTGCTCGGACCACAGGGAACCGGCGGAATTTATGTGCGGGAAGGAATTGCGCTGCGCCCTCTGAAAGTAGGAGGCAGTGGGATACTTAGCTACGAACATGCACATCCGTCGGTAATGCCGGAGGCATTAGAAGCCGGAACGTTAAATGGACATGGGATTGCCGGATTACATGCGGCACTGACTTATCTGGAACGCATGGGCATTGAGAACATTTACAAGCGTGAGATGGAACTTTCCAGGCGGTTTGTCGAAGGTGTTTCAAACATTGAAGGCATCCGGCTGTACGGAGATTTTACAACAGCGGATCGTGTGGCAACCGTATCTTTAAATATCAGAGATTATGATTCGGCAGAGGTCAGTGACTGGCTTTGGGAGAATGAGCAGATTGCGGTGCGTTCCGGTGCACATTGTGCGCCAAGAATCCATGAGGCGCTTGGCACGACCGCACAGGGAGCGGTGCGTTTTGGCTTTTCACATTATAATACCGAACAGGAAATTGATACCGCAATTCAGGCAATCCGGACATTGGCAGAGGAGTAAGCATATGCGTCAGAAACACAGACAATTAATCATAACCTTTTCCACGACAACACAGGCACTTCGTGTGGAAAAGTTTTGTCAGGAGAATGGAATCTGTGGAAGAATGATTCCGGTACCCGGAGAAATCAAGGCCGGATGCGGACTGGCATGGAAAACCGAACCACAGGAACAGGAGCATATTGCGGGCAAACTGCGACAGGCCGGGATAGAGTGGGAGACAATGACAGTAATGGAGTTATATTAAGATGAAAAAAGATGCATTAATTATTGTAAGAGGTGCCGGGGATCTGGCAACAGGAACGATTCACAGGCTTTGGGCGGCAGGCTTTCGTGTGCTTGCGTTAGAGGCTGAACATCCCGCAGCAATCCGCCGGCAGGTGGCGTTGTCCGAAGTCGTATATGAGGGCAGAGTCACGGTGGAAGGCATGACGGGAGTTCTTGTGGAAAACAGTGAACAGATGCAGCAGGCGTGGGATGCCGGTGAGGTGCCCGTCCTGGTAGATCCACAGGGAAAAAGAATCCGTCAGTTGAAACCGCAGATCGTCGTAGATGCTATCATCGCAAAGAAAAACCTCGGCACGAATCGTAAGATGGCGGAACTTACCGTTGCACTTGGACCGGGATTTACAGCCGGTGAAGATGTGGACATTGTCATAGAAACCAAGCGTGGCCACAATCTCGGCCGCATCATAAGAAGCGGACAGGCAGTACCAAACACAGGAATTCCGGGAAATATCGGAGGTTACGCGAAGGAACGTGTTATACATGCAGATGCACAGGGAATCCTAAAAAATGTGCACAAGATTGGCGATATTGTTACGCAGGGCGAAGAAATTGCCTATATTCAGACATCTTCCGAACAAGTTCCTGTATATGCGACCATCACGGGAATTATACGTGGACTGATCCGTGACGGTTATCCGGTGACGCAGGGATTTAAAATCGCGGATATTGATCCGCGGCAGGAAGAGTTGTGCAACTGCTTTACGATATCGGATAAGGCGCGGTGTATTGCAGGCAGTGTACTCGAAGTTGTTTGCAGTGCACTTTTATAGAGGAGAAATATTTTTTGGTGATTGTTGTATATCTCGCTGGTCTCATGTGGACGCTAGTTAGCCAAAATCGTAAATTTAGGGAAAATCGTTTCTGACTCCTGCGATGATTCCTGTTCGTTCAAGTTCCGACGATTCCGGCTGTGTGTCTGTCCTGCTAAGATGACGTCTGAGGTATTTTGTGTTCGTCTTAGAGGGGGTATGAACAATACCGTGCTCGCGGGTCGCATTTGCGCCCTCGTTCTACTATCAGGAAATGTAGTGTTACGAAGGGCGACATAATGGAGAGCGAGCACAATCAAATTTGTGAATGCCCCCTCTTAGACGAACTAGAAATGCCGAACGCATCTTTGCCGGACGGACACACAGCCGGAATCGTCGGAACGCGAGCCGAACATGAAATAGGAGTCAGAAACGATTTTGCTAAATTTTACGATTTCGTCTAAAACCGCGTCCACATGAGATCAGCGAGATACATTAAAATCACCGAAAAATAATTTCGAATCATCGAAAGGAGAAATGCCGTATGAAACTTATGAGGACGGAAGATGCCGTCGGCCAGGTACTCTGCCACGACATCACCCAGATCATAAAAGGCGTCACAAAAGATGCCGTATTCCGCAAAGGCCATGTCATCACAGAAGAAGACATCCCGGTACTTTTAAGTGTAGGAAAAGACTCTATCTATATCTGGGAGAAAGATGACACGATGCTTCATGAAAACGAAGCAGCAGAAATCCTCTATGCGATGTGCAAAAATAAACATATGCATCCATCCGATGTGAAAGAAGGCAAAATCGAAGTGATTGCCGACTGCGATGGATTGTTGAAAGTAGATAGTGATAAATTAAAGAAAGTAAATGCGTTCGGCCAGATGATGATTGCAAGCCGTCATGGAAATACCCCGGTAAAAAAGGGTGACAAACTTGCAGGAACACGTATTATTCCACTTGTTATTGAGAAAGAAAAAATGCACAAGGCGGCTGCAATATGTGCGGATGGTCCGATTCTCGAACTGAAGGAATTTCACAAGAAAAAAGTAGGAATCATCACGACCGGAAATGAAGTGTATCATAAGCGAATTGAAGATACATTTACGCCGGTGATCAAAGAAAAGCTTGCCGAGTATGATACCGAAGTGATCTATCATGAAATCTTTGATGACAATCATGAGAAGATTACCAAAGGATGTCTTACTGCAATTGAAAAAGGGGCGGATCTTGTGATCTGCACCGGGGGCATGAGTGTGGACCCGGATGATAAGACTCCGCTTGCAATTAAAAATACAGGTGCAGAAATTGTATCCTACGGTGCACCTGTGCTGCCGGGGGCCATGTTTTTGCTGTCTTATTATAAGAACGATATTCCAATCCTTGGATTGCCGGGATGTGTCATGTATGCAAAACGGACGATTTTTGATCTGGTATTGCCAAGAATCATGGCAGATGATAAAATCACGGCGGAGGAACTGGCATCGCTTGGCGAAGGCGGACTTTGTCTGTCGTGCCCGGTGTGCACATTTCCGAACTGCGGCTTTGGAAAAAGCTGGTAATAAATTAAACGGAGTTGTTTCATGAAGGATCAGGCGGGAAGAACCATTGATTATATGCGCATATCCCTGACGGACCGTTGCAATTTGCGGTGTCGTTACTGTATGCCGCATGATATCAAAAAAATAGAAATGTCACAGTTACTGAACTATGAAGAGATTGTGCTTATTGCAAAATGCGCAGTGGAACTTGGAATCGTGAATTTTAAGCTGACAGGTGGGGAACCCCTTGTCCGCAAAAATGTACCGGTTCTTGTGGAAATGTTAAAAGCCATTCCGGGTGTAAAAACTGTCACAATAACAACCAATGGAACACTTCTTTCTTCTTATGCTCAAGAATTAAAAAAGGCAGGACTGGATGGAATCAATGTCAGCTTAGATACGCTTGATGCGGATGCTTTTGCAAACCTGACCGGGCATACATTTCCGTTGTCATCTGTCCTGGAGGGAATCAAAGCTGTACAACAGGCAGAGATTCCGGTAAAGCTCAATACTGTAAATCGCAGAGATCTGGATTGGAAGACAATACTTTCCTATGCAAAGGACCAGCATCTGGTTGTGCGTTTCATAGAGATGATGCCGATTGGATATGGAAAAGACTATATGGGTACATCCAACGAAATTTTATTTGCGCAGATACAGGAACTGTATGGAACAGGGATTCCTGTGACAGAGCGAAAAGGAAACGGACCGGCAAAGTATTATCGTTTTGAAAACTATCCGGATGAGATTGGGTTTATCAGTGCGATACATCACAAATTCTGTGACACATGCAATCGTATCCGGCTTTCTTCCGAAGGATATCTCAAGCTTTGTCTGTGTTATGAGCAGGGGATGGATCTGCGGAAATTGTTAAGAGACGGATCATCCATGAAGGAAATAAAAGCGCAGATGCAGCAGGCAATCGCGCGTAAGCCATTGGAACACTGCTTTTCGGAAAAAGAAAAAATGACGGAAACGCAGGTAATGGCACAGATCGGAGGTTAAGAGATAATGGGATATATCAGAGGAATCTGTATCAGCAAAGAGCGCGGAACCGCAAAACACGAGGTGGAATCCGCAAAATTCATACCGGACTGGGGAATCGAAGGGGACGCACATGCAGGACACTGGCATCGTCAGGTGAGCCTTTTGTCACTGGAAAAAATCAATGAATTCCGGGCAAAGGGGGCAGATGTTGCATTCGGAGCATTTGGCGAGAATCTGATCGTGGAAGGCTTTGATCTGCGAAATCTTCCCATCGGCACGCAGTTGCGCAGTGGAGATGTGTTGTTGGAAATTACACAGATTGGAAAAGAATGTCACAGTCACTGTGAGATATACAAACAGATGGGAGAATGCATTATGCCACACGAAGGCGTATTTGCAATCGTCCTCGAAGGTGGTATCTTAAAAGCAGGACAAAGTATCGTGTTAAAGGAGACATAAATGCAGGAATTATTTCGCATATTAAAAGAGCGTTACGAAGAAAATAAGGCCAGTATGCTTGTCACTGTCGTGGATGGCAGTGGTTCAATCCCGCGCAAGGCAGGTGCTTATATGATCGTTGGAGATGAGGGCAGAATCTACGGAACGATCGGTGGCGGAAATATGGAGTATCAGGCGATTTTAAAAGGTCAGAGTCTCGTTCAGGAGAAGCACAATCATTTGCAGGAATATATTCTTACGCCGAATAAAGTGGCGGATCTTGGTATGATCTGTGGCGGTAATGCGAAAGTACTGTTTTATTATATCGGAACAGACGAAGCAAGCGCGCAGTTTGTGGCGCAGGCATGTGAAGTTGCAAAGGCGCGCAAAGATTGCTGGCTGATGCTTCCACTGGCAGAGGGACAGGCAAAAATCGTAGATCATATTGAGAGTAAAAAGCATCATCTGATTATGGAGGAAAACGGTCAGAATTATTACGCGGAACATTTCTTTTATGATGGGAAGGTTTACATTTTCGGTGGAGGACATCTGGCACAGGAACTTGTTCCGCTATTGTCACATCTTGACTTTACTTGTATTGTCGCAGATGACAGGGAAGAATTTACGAAGCCGGAACTGTTTCCACAGGCAAAAGAAGTGTTGCAGATCGATTTTCAGGCAATTGAGAAATCTATCACGGTGCACCCGGAAGATTATATTGTGATTGTCACAAGGGGGCATTTGTGTGATACGGATGCGGAGCGTTTTGCACTGCATACGGATGCCGGTTATATTGGTGTGGTTGGAAGCCGCAGAAAGGCGAAAATTGTCTATGATAAACTAGTGGCAGAAGGTTTTTCGCAAAAACAGTTAAGTCGTGTGATTACACCGATTGGATTGGATATTGGATCGGAGACGCCGGCAGAGATTGCAGTCAGTATTGCGGCACAAATGATTCAATTTCGCGCAAATAAGTGATAGCATAAATGGAGGAGCTGTTTTATGAAAAAGAAACTGTTCGCATCTGTTTTATGTATTGCAATGGGAGTTATATTGCTGGCAGGATGTGGAAACAGCAACACAGGGAATGCAAAAGCAGAGGAGACAACGGTAACGCTTTTTGCAGCAAAAAGCTTAAACAGCGTTATGGACGAGCTGATCGCAGAGTACAATAAAAAAAATCCGAAAGTGAAGATTGTAGGAAGTTACGATAGTTCCGGCACACTGTTGACACAGATCGAGGAAGGCGCAGCCTGTGATATTTTCTTCTCCGCAGCACAGAAGCAGATGGATCAGCTGGCAGATGACGATGGACTTGTGGTAGAAGGTACAAGATACAATGTTGTAAACAATCAGGTGTGCGTCGTTACATACAAGGGAAGCAACACGAAAGTTACAGGTCTTGCAGACATCGGAAAAGCATCCGGTTTTGCACTTGCCGACGGCTCTGTTCCGGTTGGAAAATATACGAGACAGGCTCTTGTCAATGCAGGAATGCTTGAGGGTGCGGATGACGTTTCAACCATTACAACCGATGAAGTATCCAAGGCGCTTGGCGGTGTGGAAATCAATGAGTGTGCAAACGTTGGAGCTGTAACATCTGCAGTCGCAGAAGAATCCAACGAAGTTGGCACTGTTTATTATTCCGATACTTACGGATTGGAAGATAAGCTTGATATTCTCGAAGTTGTACCGTATGACCTTACGGGAGATGTCATTTATCCGATTGCAGAGGTCGTAAATAAAGAGGCAGACGATGCAGAGAAGGCAGCAGCCGTTGATTTTATCAAGTTCCTCGTATCGGATGATGCAAAGGCTATTTTCCGGAAATACTATTTTGATACCAATGTAGAAAACTAAAAATACAGGAGTGTGTATGGAACAAATGATTACTTATATGAGAGGACTCGACTGGAGTCCTCTTATCATTTCATTAAAAACAGGTGTTGTGGCAACGGCTTTTTCCTTTTTCCTGGGCATTTTGGCTGCTCGAAAAGTAGTGAAAGCAGGGCCGAAGACAAAAGCAATCGCAGATGGTATTCTGACACTGCCGATGGTACTTCCACCGACAGTTGCGGGCTTTTTTCTGTTATTGATCTTTAGTCTGCGCAGACCATTTGGTTCCTGTCTCTATCAGAACATGGGAATTAAAGTTGTGCAGACCTGGTTGGGATGTATCTTTGCTGCAACGATCATAGCGTTTCCGCTGATGTACCGAAATGCCCGCGCGGCTTTCGAGCAGGTGGACCCGAATCTGATTTATGCAGCCCGGACACTTGGAATGTCAGAGATATGTATTTTCTGGAAAGTTGTCATACCCGCAGCGGGACCGGGAATATTATCGGGAACAATCCTGACATTTGCCCGCGCGCTGGGAGAATACGGAGCAACTTCAATGCTTGCAGGAAACATTCCGGGAAAAACAAGCACTATTTCGCAGAAGATTGCTATGGTCATTCAGGATGGAGATTATGCGACTGCCGGGTTCTGGGTGGTTGTTATATTGCTGATCGCATTTCTGGTGGTATTCCTGATGAACCTCATCGCCGGAAAAAGCACAAATTCCAGGAGGAGGTGGTAGCACATGGCTCTTTATGTACAGATCAAAAAGAAGCTTGGTAAGTTTCAGCTGGATGTGGAATTTACAATGGAAAAAGGCGTGTTTGCCATCCTTGGTGCTTCCGGATGCGGAAAAAGCATGACTTTAAAGTGCATCGCCGGAATTGAGACACCGGATGAGGGACGAATCGTTTTGAATGACCGCGTGTTGTATGATTCCAAAAAGAAGATTAATCTTCCGCCACAGAAACGAAAAGTCGGCTATATGTTTCAGGACTATGCGCTTTTCCCGAATATGACGGTGGAACAGAACATTATGGCAGGCATGGGACGTAAGCCGGACAAGGCGAAAGTTACTTCCTATATTGAAAAATTCCGACTGACAGAACTGGAAAAACATTATCCTTCGGAATTGTCCGGAGGCCAGAAACAGCGTGTGGCGATGGCGCGTATGCTTGCGGCACAACCGGAAGTCATTCTTTTGGATGAGCCGTTTTCCGCATTGGACAGCTATCTGAAATGGGAGCTGGAACAGGAAATGAAGAAAATCCTGCAGGAGGTTGGTAAGCCTGCATTGTTTGTATCGCATAATCGTGATGAAGTCTATCGCCTATGCGATATGGTAAGCTGTATCAACCAGGGAAAAATGGAAGTGATCGAGGAAGTACACGAGTTCTTTCAGAACCCAAAGACACGGACCGCTGCCATACTGTCCGGATGCAAAAATATATCGGATGTGGAAATCGTGGATGCACATACACTTTTTGCAAAAGACTGGAATGTGACTTTTCATTGCAGCAAGATACCGGAACATACGGTGGCAATCGGTATTCGTGCACACTATTTTGAAGATGCCAAAGAGAAAGATATGCAGAACACAATAGAGGTGAAAGAGTATGAAATCATCGAAGATCCGTTTGAGTGGAATATATCTTTCCGGGCGGATGAAAGCGGTGCATGGATACAGTGGAAGATTGCAAAGAAGGAGTGGAATGCGAAAGAGCAGAAGATTCCTGAGGCACTTGGGGTGCAGGAGAAGGATATTCTGTTTTTACAGTAATTGAATGCATATTTGATGGATGCTGCGCTGCGATAGGGGACTATTTTCCTTTGGACATGATTTTAGACAGAATTGCAGAAGTTGTGAAATACTTCCCCTGCCTCTATTTTCATGTCCGGCTCGTGTTTCGACACCGGCACGTGTATGTCCCGTCTCTCACAGATGCGCTCAGCATTTTTAGCAAGCCTAAGTGGTGGGGTTCAGAAATTTTATTGTGCCCGCTCTCCATTGTGTCGCCCCTCATAATATTACATATGCTCATAATAGAACGAGGGGCGCAAATGCGACCCGCGGGCACGGTATTCTTTACCACCCCCACTAAGGCTTGCACAAAATACTTCGGACGTCATCTGCGAGAGACGGACATACACGTGCCGGTGTCGAAACTTGAATGGACCGAAATCATCAAAAAAGGACTGCCATAACGGCAGTCCTTTTCGATACACAATGTATGAAATTCTGTAATACGAATTATGCCTGAGGACCAGCAGCAACAAGTGCCTTACCAGCAGCATTTCCCTCGTACTTAGCAAAGTTCTTAACGAATCTGTCTGCAAGATCCTTAGCCTTTGTCTCCCACTCAGAAGCATCAGCGTAAGTATCACGAGGATCAAGGATTCCTGTATCAACACCCGGAAGCTCTGTAGGAACTTCGAAGTTGAACATTGGGATCTTCTTTGTAGGAACTTCATTGATTGCTCCGCTAAGGATTGCATCGATGATTCCACGAGTATCCTTAATAGAGATACGCTTTCCGGTTCCGTTCCATCCTGTATTAACGAGGTAAGCCTTAGCTCCGCTCTTCTGCATCTTCTTAACAAGCTCCTCAGCGTATTTTGTAGGATGTAACTCAAGGAATGCCTGTCCGAAGCAAGCTGAGAATGTAGGTGTTGGCTCAGTAATTCCACGCTCTGTACCAGCAAGCTTTGCAGTAAATCCAGAAAGGAAGTAGTACTGTGTCTGCTCTGGTGTAAGGATAGATACTGGAGGAAGTACTCCAAATGCATCTGCAGATAAGAAGATTACGTTCTTAGCAGCTGGTGCAGAAGAGATTGGACGTACAATATTCTTAATGTGATCGATTGGGTAAGAAACACGAGTGTTCTCTGTAACGCTCTTGTCAGCGAAGTCAATCTTTCCGTTAGCATCTACAGTTACGTTCTCAAGAAGAGCATCTCTTCTGATTGCGTTGTAGATATCTGGCTCAGAATCCTTGTCAAGGTCGATAACCTTAGCGTAGCAACCACCTTCGAAGTTGAATACACCGTTGTCATCCCAGCCGTGCTCATCATCACCGATTAAGAGACGCTTAGGATCTGTAGATAATGTAGTCTTACCTGTTCCGGAAAGTCCGAAGAATACAGCTGTGTTCTCACCGTTTAAGTCAGTGTTTGCTGAGCAGTGCATAGAAGCCATACCCTTAAGTGGAAGGAAGTAGTTCATCATAGAGAACATACCTTTCTTCATCTCTCCGCCGTACCATGTATTGATGATAACCTGCTCTTTGCTTGTGATATTGAAAGCTACACATGTCTCAGAGTTTAATCCTAACTCTTTGTAGTTCTCAACTTTAGCCTTAGAAGCGTTGTATACTACGAAATCAGGCTCGAAGTTCTCAAGTTCCTCAGCTGTAGGCTTGATGAACATGTTTGTTACGAAATGTGCCTGCCAAGCTACCTCTACGATAAAACGGATAGCCATACGTGTATCTTTATTAGCACCACAGAAAGCATCTACAACGAAAAGTCTCTTGTTGCAAAGCTCTTTCTTAGCGATATCCTTAACAACTGCCCATGTATCTTCTGTCATTGGGTGGTTGTCGTTCTTGTACTCATCAGATGTCCACCATACAGTGTCCTTAGAGTTCTTGTCCATGACGATGTATTTGTCTTTCGGAGAACGACCAGTATAAATACCTGTCATTACGTTAACAGCGCCAAGCTCTGTTTCCTGTCCAACCTCATATCCTTCAAGGCCAGCCTTTGTCTCTTCTTCGAATAATACATCGTAAGAAGGATTGTAAACGATTTCTGTTGTTCCAGTAATTCCATACTTGCTTAAATCAATTGTTGCCATCTTATTCTGACTCCTTTTCTTTCTTTGTTGGTAGAAAACATGAGGCGCATATGATGTGTTCTCTGCTTTCTATATAAATGAGAATTAGTTTCTAGCTTCTCGGATAATATTATACATGATTCCTTTGCAAAATCAATAAAAAATATAAGTTTTTTTCATCAGATAGAAGAAAATCCTTTTCCGAAAACCTCGCTTGTGCTGGACATGGAAATAAAAGCATGCAGATGATTTTCGTGAATATATTGTCGTAGCGCAAGCGCCTGTTTGCGTGTAAGCGTCGTAAAAATAATGTAACGCTGCTCATGCGTGTAGGTACCGGTAGCATTGACAATTGTGGCACTTTTGTTGAGTTTTGTAATGATGAAGTCACAGATGGAATCCTTGTCATCGCACGTGATCATGATGGATTTGCGCAGCATGATGTTCTCGATAACAGCGTCGATCATAAAGGATTTTAAAGTCAGACCGACAAAAGAATACAATGCGGTTTTGATATCAAATACAAAGCAGGCAATGATAATCATTATCAAATCGGTAATAAAAAGTGCGATGCCAATGTCTTCCACATGGGCGTATTTTTTTACAATCATGGCAATGACATCTGTTCCACCGCTGGAGGAACCCTCATAAAAAAGCAGGGCAGAAGCAATCGCCGGAAGTGCGATAGCAAACATCAGCTCAAGCATCGGTTCGTTCGAAAGGGGCCTGGACAAAGGATGCAGGCGTTCAAAAACGACCAGAAGCCCGGATAGGAGCACGGTGGCGTAGGTGGTTTTGATGGCGAAATCTTTTCCGAGAAAACCAAAACCTACAAAAAGCAGTACCATATTTACAATGAAAGAAAAGGTACTTGCAGACAGTGGGGTGATTTTCGCGAAGACGACAGCTGCACCGGTGACACCACCAAAACAGAAATTATTTGGAAACTTAAAGAAGTATACGCCGATTGCCATAATAAAGGTGCTTAGCGTAATAATAAGAAAACTTTTTATCTTTTGCATGATACTCTCCCCCTTGCATAAATCTTTTCGTTGTAATGCAATTTTTGTAGTATTATAGTAAGGTGTAGTTAAAAAAATTGCAAGGGAGATTATTATGATTCAGGATATTGCCCCATTAAAACTAAATAATGCATACCATCGGAAAAAGCCGAAAAATAATAGCCGCATGTTGGGCTTTTTTGATCGTATGATTTATCTGAAATATGATGAGAAAATTGAATTTTTAACTTATGAGCAGTGGACAGATACACGGAGAGAACAAAAAAAGGAGATTCCGGAGAGTGTATATCTGTTTTCAATTGGAGAGGAAGATTATTTTCTTACAGATATTGCAGCCGATATACAAATTGAGGGATTTGCATTTCATAAGATGTTTTCGGTGCGGACCATGCAGCCGATGAAGGATGTTCTTGCGGCAGCTACGGCGTGGCATCTGTATGTGTGGTACCGTGACAATCAGTTCTGCGGCAGATGTGGGACAAAACTGGCACATGATACGTTGCAGCGCATGATGCGATGCCCGAAATGTGGAAATCTGGTATTTCCAAAGATTGCCCCGGCAGTCATCATTGGTCTCACGGACGGGGACAAGATCCTTATGACAAAGTACGCGGGACGGGAGTACAAGCGTTATGCATTGATTGCAGGATTTACGGAAATCGGGGAGACTGCGGAAGAAACGGTTGCGCGTGAGGTCATGGAAGAAGTGGGTCTTAAAGTAAAAAATATCCGTTATTATAAAAGCCAGCCGTGGGGCTTTGACAGTAATCTGCTTTTGGGATATTTTTGTGATCTGGCAGAAAAAGCTGAAATTCAGCTGGAGGAAGAGGAACTTTCTCTGGCAGAATGGGTGGATTACAAGGATGTACCGGATGATCCCGAGGGACTGAGTCTTACAAGAGAAATGATGGTCCATTTCCGGAAAAGCCGGGAAAAGGACCATCAAAATGATTAAATATTAAAGTTACTAATGTTGTCTGCGAGCATATCAGCTGTGTTGCGCAGATTTTCCGTGGAATCTTCAATGTTTTTGAAGCGGTCGGCCATATCCGTGATGGCGATATTGGTCTGACTGGTTCCGTCTGCATTCTGTTGCGCGATAATAGATAAAGAAGCAATGATGTCAATGATTTCGTTGCGCGCTTTTTCCAATTCTGAGGTTTTGTGTTCAATACTCCGGATACGGTCAATGGATGCTTCAAGTTCCTGAATGACACCATTGACGGCGTTGGCGGTATCTTCAATATGCTGGTTCTGTTTTTCTATGATTTCCTGTGTCTGAATCATCGTATGAACAACTTTCTCAGAATTGAGGGTAAGGTTCGATACGATTTTTTCAATATTACCACTGGCTTCGTTGGACTGTTCCGCAAGAGTCTGAATCTGTGAAGCAACTACGGCAAAACCTTTGCCGGATTCACCGGCGCGGGCAGCTTCGATACTGGCATTCAGAGACAGAAGATTGGTCTGTGATGCAATTTCCGAGATAAACTGTGTTGCTTCATGAATACTTTGTGCGGATGTATTTGTCTGTGTGGTCTGTTCCGAAATAATGGAGATCGCATCTTTTACTTCCAGACTGATTTTTTTCAACTCATCAATTGTAGCAGAGGCTGCATCGCTGGCAGCTTTCATAGTATCTGCACTTTCGTTCAGCTCATCAGCTTCTTTTCCGGTTTCTGTGATGAGATTTCCCATATATTGAATATTATCTGATGCATTTTTGGTATCATTGGCCTGTTGCGTAGCACCATCCGTGATTGTGGAAACTGTAGACTGTACCTCGCTGATTCCGGAGTAAGTCTGGTGGGAGGTCTGCTCTAACACATCAGAGGACTGCACCAAAAGAGAAGTACTTTCTTTGATTCCACCAATGATTTTTAAAAGCTCAGATTGCAGATTGTTGATTGCTTTGGAGAGGTCTCCAATCTCGTCGGAGCGTTTCAGATTTTTTTTATCAATAGCAACATGCAGATTGCCGGAGGAAACATCCTGTACACTCTGAATACTCTTTTTCAAAGCAGAAGTAATAGAGGCTGCACAGATTTGCACAATAATCACACAGACAATGATAACGACAAATACAATGCCGACAATCATGTTGATAATGTTTAGTACACTGTGCAAAGTCGGGGCTTTTTCCAGTCCTGCAAAAACCATTCCGATTGGCACTGATTTATCGCCTTTCTGGTATAACGGAGTGTAATATCCGTAGTAAATGGTTCCGTCAATGGAGACGTTATCACTGAAATAGCCTTTGCCTTTTTTCAGAACCTGGTCGGTTACGACCTGACCGGCCGGACTTCCAAGGATACGGTTGCCATCTTTGTCAAGTGCAGAGGTCATAATACGTTTGGAACCATAGAAGAAAGTGACTTCCATTCCAGATTCGCTTTTGATCGTGTCTACAAGATTTTCGGATTGCGAGATATTGTAGCTGCCTTTCCAGATATCTCCATTTTCTGCTTCGAGATAGGAACCTGCATTTTGATCGTAAGCTGCCAGCGTGGCAATCGAAGTTCCTTTCAGGGAATTTTTTACTTGATCGATAATGGAGCTTCGCACAAGTGTGGATGCAAGTATAATAATGATTGCACCGAGTAAAAGCAGAGGTACCAGCGAGCAGAGTAGAATTTTTTTTCGTATTGTCAGTTTCATAAGCGTCCTCCTTTGCAATTTACTCGACAATGTTTACATTGTGATAGTACCAGTTGATGCCTCCGGTAATTGTGGCATCGTCTAAGGTCTGATTCTCGGCACCAATGGTTTCTCCGGTGTTTGTTTTTAAGACACCATCAAATACATTATTTTGTCCGCTGAGAATTGAGGCAGTCGCCTCATCGACTTTTTCCTGTGTACCATCTGCAACGAACGATGCGAGATTGGTTATACCGACGAGTCCTTCGGCCATACCACCATAATAATTGCTTCCGTCCCATGTGCCATTGATAATGCTTTTGACGGCGGAAGTATAATAAGCACTCCAGTTCCAGATGACGCTTGTCAGACAGGAATCCGGTGTTTCTTTGCTCATATCGGAGTTATAACCGATACCGTAGACTCCGCGCTCCTGTGCAAGTGTCTGTGGATAAGGGGTATCACAGTGTTGCGCCATAACATCACATCCCATATCAAGAAGTTTCTCGGATGCGGCTTTTTCTTTGTCCGGATCGTACCAGCTGTTTGTAACGACAACATAAATCTGTGCGTCGGAATTGACGGATTCGACACCAATGGCAAATGCGTCAATGCCTCCGGTTACCTCAGAATTAGAGGAATCCTGAGCGGCAACGTAGCCGATTTTATTGCTTTTTGTATTCATGCCGGCAACAATTCCACTGAGATACCTTGCCTGATAAATACGACCGAAATAATTATTGAAATTTTTGCCATTAGAAAGATAACCGGTTCCATGTGAAAAATAGACATCGGGATATTGCTCGGCTAACGCAGCCGTAGTTTCCATATATCCCCAACTGGTTGTAAATATGATGTTGCATCCTTCGGAAATGCAGTCTTTGATAGCTTTTTCCGTGGCAGCAGCATCCCCGTCATCGGCAATTTTGCGGACAATCTGATCGGAGTCTAAACCAAGATTTTCCTGCATTCCCTGAATGCCAAGATCGTGAGTGTAGGAGTAGCCACTTCCTTCGGATGGATCAGATATGTATAAAACCCCGACTTTAATAGAATCCTTTGAAATGCCGGAGCTGCCCGTTGTCGTGTTGGTTGACGTGGCTGTTCCTTCGGTGGAAGTGTAGTCCTCGTTTGTGGCGTAATCATCCGGTGTACCACCGGATGCTCCACACCCGGTCAGCAGACCAAACATTGTGAATATTGTAATCAGCTTTGCAAGTTTTCGTCTCTTCATCCCATATTCCCCCTCTGATAAACAATCTTTTAGTACTATTTTACCAAAGATGAGAAAAAAAACAACGATTATTACATGAAATGACGAAAACGAGATGTTTCTACACCATTTCTTTGGCAAAAACATTGAAAAAAGCCAAAAAACAGAATATAATAATTCCGCTTAAAAGGGCGATGGAAGATAGTATAAATAAATTAAGAGGATTAAGATCATGAAAGATTTAACAAAAGGAAGACCATCCACACTGATACTGGCATTTGCATTGCCGATTTTTCTGGCGAATCTGTTGCAGCTTACCTACAGTCTTGTGGATACAAGAATCGTTGGCTCTTTTCTTGGAGAGGATACACTTGCAGCAGTGGGAGCTACCACGACACTGAGCAATCTGATGATTGGATTTCTGATGGGATTGTCCAACGGATTTGCGATTATTACCGCGCAGAAATTTGGAGCAAAAGATGAGCAGGGAGTGAAGAAATCATTTGCGATGTCTTTGAAATTAGGATGCGCGATCGCTGTGGTGATCACGGTATTGTGCCTTGTATTTTTACAGCCGATCCTGCGGTTTTTAAATGTATCAAAGGCATTGCGGCCGATAGCAACTTCCTACATATTTATTATTATTGCAGGATTGCTTGCCACCTTTTTATATGATGCATGTGCGGCAGCACTTCGTGCGCTTGGCGATACGGTCACACCATTGGTGATCCTGCTTATTTCGGTATGTCTGAATATTGCAGGGGATTTGTTTTTTGTAGTTGTTGTAAAAGCCGGTGTAAGAGGTGCGGCAATTGCTACGGTTCTGGCACAGATATTAGCATTCGTCATCTGCTGGATCTATATGGTGACCCGTTTTGAAATGTTACGGCTTCGCAGGACGGATTTTGTAAATGATGATTCCGGTATGCTGAAAAATATGCTGAGCGCGGGTTTGTCCATGGGATTTATGAGCTCTCTCATTAATATTGGTTCGCTGACGCTGCAGACCGCAATCAACAAACTCGGAAAAGATATTATTGTTGCACATACCGCAGCACGCAAGATCTCAGAGATGTTTATGATCATGTTCACAGTGTTTGGTCAGACGATGGCAACCTATTGTGGACAGAATATTGGAGCGGGAAAAGTGGAACGTGTCAAAAAAGGCATCTGGCTTTCTATTTTTTATACATGCATCTGGTGTACCCTTGCGATTGTTGCAAGCTATACCATTGGTCCGTGGCTCGTATATATGGTAACGGGAAGTCACAATGAAGTGGTGATCACCAATGCCACAAATTATCTGAAATTTGATACATTATTTTATTATGTTACAGCAGTTATCTGTGTAGTGAGAAATGCCATGCAGGGACTTGGGGAACAGATCACACCGCTCGTTTCAAGCTCGTTGGAGATGATTGGAAAAATCGTGATTGCGTTCACGCTGGTTCCGATGCTTGGGTATACAGGCGTTATTGTGGCGGAACCGCTGGTATGGTTTATTATGGTGATTCCGTTGATTATCAGAATCTTCCGGATGCCTGTACTTCATAAGAAATTAAGTCTTTGAGTTTCATGAAAAAAGCGACGGTCGTTTTGTGATCGTCGCTTTTTTATGGACAAAATTATTCTAATGCAAGAAGCAGTCCCATCTTGAATTTTCCGTCAGCAGTTACACTGTGGAGACCGTTTTTATCAAAACGGAAATTTTCGCCTTCGGAAAGTTTGTAATCTTTTCCTTCGTATCCGATGGTTGCTTTTCCTTCCAATGCAAAAATGATAGCGTTGCCAGGAGCACGGTGCGGAGTGAGTCCGGTTCCCTCATCGAAAGCCATGAGAACGAATTTCATGGTATCGTTGCTTACGACATCAAGGTTGCTGATGCTTCCTTCTTCATAAGAAATTAAGTCTTTGAGTTTCATTACTTCGCCAGATTTGATGATGTTGTTCATAAATGATAAATCCTTTCCTAGACATTTGCACATGCGAAGTGGTAGTGAATGCATGGCATGCTCTTATTATAGTGTAGTTTGTATGTTGTCTATGCAACGGAATTATCATTTTTATTGATTTTGTGTAATTGCATCTGAGTAGTTGCATTTCTTTCATGAATGAAAAAGAAATGTTAAAAATGTTTAAATTTTATAAAATGCATATACAATTTAACATGAAACTGATTAAAAAAAGAAAAAATAAAAATATATCACAAAATAGTTGACAATAACATAAAAGAGTGATAATATACAGTTAACAACAAACAAGACCTAATTACACAAGACTTCCGGAACATACCAATAGGTGAGAGGAAGCTGATTTGGAACAATAGATGAACGAAGATTGGAGTAAGCAGGGATTGAATGAGAAACGGAGGTACAGTCCAATGGGATGACAAGCGAACACAGGACCCTTCAATATAAGCGTGGTAATGCATAAGAGTTCCCAGCAAGAGAGACCTTTCCAATGAAATGAGAATAATCTTAAATAATTATCAGAAGGATAATCGAAAAGGAAGGTAATATATATAATATGCATTTATATTTGAAGGATGAATCGGAAGAGATTACCACAATTGTAATTTAAAGAAATAAAATATATCAGGGAATATATTTTATCTGCGGAATGAGTCTTTAAGTTACCCCTTTACATAGAGAATATATAGTAACTCTCTAAGTAAATGAAATATTTACGAGCTGAGAACCATAAAATAAAACAGAAAGGATAAACAAAATTGAATACCGAAGAAGAGTAGAACGGTCACTGTATTTTTAAATTATAAAGTATGGTGGCCGTTCTCATTTTGCGTTATGGGATTGTATCTTTCCAAAAAATAGGTTATCCTAAAAGAAAAAAACGGGAAAGATGAGTGGATTATGATAAAAGCAGTTATTTTTGATATGGATGGAACTCTGATTGATACAGAAAAATATTATCGTATCTTCTGGCCGAAGGCATTGGCACATTTTGGATATGAGATGAGTGACGAGCAGGCGCTGTCGATGCGATCACTGGGACAACCTTATGCACCGCAGCACCTGAAAGATATGTTTGAAGATCCGGATTTGGATTATGCAGCAATTCGCAAATACCGGAAAGAAATTATGGAAGAATGCCTTGATGAAAATGGAATTGAAATCAAACCGGGTGTATTTGCATTGCTTGACTTTTTAAAAGAGAAAAAGATTAAGCGGGCAATCGCGACAGCGACGGATACACAACGGACGGAAAAATATTTAAAAAATTTGGGCTTGTATGATTATTTTGATGAAATTATCTGTGCAACGATGGTGGAGCATGGCAAACCGGCACCGGATATTTACCGTTATGCCTGTGAGCAGTTGCATCTGGCCCCGGCAGAGTGTATGGCAGTAGAAGACTCACCAAATGGTGTAAGCTCTGCGTATGATGCCGGATGCAAAGTTGTGATGGTGCCGGATCAGGCCCCGCCCGATGAAGAGACAAAGAAAAAAATTGCAGCGTGCCCGGACTCGCTGAATGAGATTATAAAATTATTTGATGCCCTTGCGCAATAAAAAAACAGGGGTATAATATACAACAGAATTGAATATTTAAAATCACAAATAAGTAGGAGGAATAGATCATGCAGATCGAACAATTACGTAAAGATATGATGGCTGCTATGAAGGCACACGACAAAGAGAGAAAAGATGCGATTTCCTCACTGGTATCCGCAGTGAAGAAAAATGCAATTGATGCTGGAACCCGTGATGATATTCCGGAAGATATGGTAAACAGTACCATTATGAAGGAATTAAAAACCGTAAAGGAGCAGATTGATTCCTGTCCAAAGGATCGTACAGATCTGATCGAAGAATATCAGAAGCGTTATGACATCATCAGTGAGTATGCGCCAAAGATGCTTTCAAAGGATGAGGTAAAGGCTATTCTGACGGAAAAATATGCGGATGTGATCGCTACCAAAAATAAGGGACAGATCATGAAAGCTGTTATGGCTGAACTGAAAGGAAAGGCAGATGGAAAGGTAATCAACGAAGTTGTAACCGAACTCTGCAATGCATAGCATCAGGCTTGCTTCAAAAAGAAACGGATATTGCTGATGCGAAGGATGGCTCCCTGACTTTGTGCACCGGTAGAAATCGAATTTGCAATATTTTGTTTTTCACAACTTAATGTTTTCACGAGATAGAACTCCTTTCGCATAGCGGAAGGAGTTTCGTGCATATAGGAGATGACATCTGGTGTACTGATGGGTCCCTGATAATCTTCGCTTTTTGTGCATTGATAACATTGACAAGCATAGCAAATTTCTGATCGTTTGGCAGGTGTTTGATCATTCCGATGCCAGGAACTTTCGGAAGTTTTACTGTGGAAGAGTATAACAAATTTTTGCAGTGTTTGACAATAAGATTTTAGATGTAAAGATAGAATTGATGGGAGCAGGAAATACATAAATCCGATAGACATTTTGACTGCTCCGTAGTAGAATAAAAGTTAAATACATGGTGAAAATCCAGGTAGGAGCGGTCTTTATAATGAAACAAAAGAAAAAATACAGTTTAATGAAACATTTGGATTTCCTGTTGCTGGATTTGTTATGTGTTGAGATATGTTTTTTCGGAGCCTGCATGGTTCGTAAAAATACATTTCTGGAATTGATGGAACGTTACATTGGCATGTCAGGAATTCTGCTTGTTACATTTTTATTTATTACAGCGTTCTGGAACATTTATTCGGGGATCTTACGCCGCAATTTTCGTGATGAATTTCGCAGCGTATTTGGTTTGATCGCCGGTTTATTTGTTGCATTGACGCTGTATTGTTTTGTGACGAAAAAAAGTGAAGATTATTCGCGTGCAGTATTATTGACGTTTATTTTCTGCGCACTTCCGGTAGTATATCTGGAGCGTCTGGTATGGAAAGAATACATTCGAAAAAGAGTGCGTCGTGCTTCCGGAGAAGTCCTGTTGTTTATTGATGAAGAGAATATACAGCGGAAAATTGAACTGTTCACAGATAGGGCAAATTCCGGCGTGATCGTTACAGGAATCATTACCTATGAGAAGTCGGAATGTACACAGGTTCAGGGAATCCCAATCGTGGGGTGGAGAGAGAAACTGTATGAATATGTCGAGACGCACAATGTAGATTGCGTGTACATGTATCTGAGTGATGTTCCTTTGCACGAATATATCGATTTCCTTGTGAGAAAAAATGTGATTGTCTATCGTGCACTTCGAAATCTGGAAAAGAGTTCGTATCGTTACAGCGTATCAGAAATGAATGGCTACCAAACGTTATGTATACGGGAAAGAGAACGGTCGATTGGTTTTGTGGTAACGAAGCGGCTTGCAGATATATTGGTATCGCTTCTGGCGTTGATCGTCACTCTGCCAGTTTCTCTCATTACAGCCATCGCAATCAAACTCGAAGATGGTGGTCCGGTCATCTATTCTTCGAAGCGAATTGGACAGGGGGGAAAGGAATTTTGTATATACAAATTCCGAAGCATGAAGCTGAATGCGGATGATCTGGAAAAGACACTGACATCAGAAGAACGGGAACGTTATTTCCGGGAGTTCAAGCTGGATAATGATCAGCGCATTACGAAGACAGGAAAATTTATTCGTAAGCATAGTATCGATGAACTTCCACAGTTTATTAACATATTAAAAGGAGATATGGCTTTAATCGGCCCGCGTCCATTGGTAAAAAAGGAAATCGAAGTCAATTATCCGAAGGACAGTGAGTTATTGTTGAGTGTGAAGCCTGGACTGACAGGATACTGGCAGGCATTTGGAAGAAATCGTGTTATGTATGAAAATGGTCAGAGACAGAAAATGGAACTGTATTACATTGAACATTCCTGCTGGAATATGGATATCCGTATTCTCTGGCAGACAATAAAAGTTGTGTTATCCGGGGATGGTGCATGCTGAATATACATTAATTCCTTTTATCGGAATTTCCGGTAGCAGCAATAAATAATTTGAGAAGGCGTATCGCATAATTCCTTTGGGTTGCGGGCGCTTTTTCTATTATATGAATCAGTGTAAGGGCATCTTTTTGCTGCCATTCTTTTTCTGCTTCTGAAATCTCTCCAAACATCATATAATCAAGACTCATATCCAAAGCTTTTGCGATAGAAAGCATCGTCTCAATTGACATTCCACACATTCCCCGTTCGATATCCGAACAATATTTGGTTGCGCGGTTAATGCGCACGGCAAGTTCATCCTGTGACAGCCCAAGTTGTATTCTTTTCTGACGTATTCTTTCTCCTACGGTAATTCTATCGTATGTATCCCTTTTCTTATTCATTGCAAATCCTTTGTAATTTCCAATTTATACCAATGTAAGTATAAATATAGTATCTATGAATTATATAAAATAATAAACACTATGGAAACGTGAAATATAGACGCGTTTACAACAGGAATATTTGCGCGTTTACAAACGGAAAATAGGCAAAAAGCACTAATTTTGATGCCTAAACGGTCTAGGATAATAAATGTGGCTATTGTAAAATTATGTGTGGTTTATGAAATATAAAATCCTGTTCTGGAAACAGGAATGATGAAAGGTTAAAAATGCACACCCAAAAGAAAACCATACGCGCAATCATGGAAATTGCGACAGGAATTCTGGCTATCATTGTTATCTATTTTGTAATACGGCATGTCAGCATGCGATATTCACACAATGTGACAAGTGTTACAGATACCGCAGAGGTGGAAAAAAGAACCGAATTCCCGGAAGAAAGCATAAATATTATCTTAAACGGAATACAATATAAATTTTTACATAAGGTGAAGACCTATCTCTTTCTTGGCACCGATGCAAGTGGAAATGAAGAGGGTGTCGGTGATGACTACCAGGGGGCGATGGCAGATGTACTGATGCTGGTTGTGATCGATGAGACAGATCAAAGCTATGGAATCCTGCAGTTGAACAGGGATACGATCACGGACGTACCGATGCTGCAGGCAGACGGCAGTGCCTATGCAAGCGCAGATATGCAGCTTTGTACGGCGCATTGGTATGGAAAGGACAAGGCAGCAAGTTGCGGGAATACGCTCAATACCGTTTCAGAACTTTTAGGAGGAATCCCAATCGATGGTTACTATGCTTTGCAGATGCAGGCGATGGGACTTTTAAATCATTCTGTCGGCGGTGTGACAGTTACACTCGAAGATGACATGACAGAATTAGATCCACAGATGAAGAAAGGTGCGACACTGACTCTGACAGATCATCAGGCAGAACTTCTGATACAGTCACGCTATGCAATGAAGGATGATCGCAACACAGAGCGTATGCGGCGGCAACAGATTTTTATGCGCGCATTTTTGAAAAAAATAAAGGAAAAGAATGCAGAAGATATCAATGCAACCATTGACATCTATGACAGTCTGCGACCTTATGCAACCGAAAATATCAATATGAATGAGTTGACCTCTTTGTTAAAGGAAACACAGGGTTACACAGACAAAGGCATTTTCACGATTGATGGAGAAAGTAAGATCGGTGAGAAGCTTCACGACGGGAAAAAGCATTGGGAGTTCTATATGGATAAGGATTCACTCGAATCGGCCATGAAAGAACTGTTCCCTTTGCAGAAGAAAGATGAGGAACTGAACCAATGAATCAGGAAAGAAAACTGACAGAGCAGAATCAAAATGCGGAGGAGACAGAAATCGATCTGCTTGAAATATTTTATATATTGCGGGCAAAACTGGGATGGCTGATCCTGGCATTTGCCATTGGTGGAATGATAGCGGGGTCTATCACCTATTTTCTGATCACTCCGAAATACACGGCAACCGCAAAGATGTATATGATTTCAGCATCAAGCGGAAGTGTGCTTGATCTGTCAGATTTTAATATCGGAACCTCTCTTTCACAGGACTATACCGAGCTGATCAGAATCCGCCCGGTATTTAATGAAGTGATCGATCATTTAAATCTTGATACGGAATACGAAGATCTGCTGGAACAGGTGGATATTGCTGTGGTAGGGGATTCCAGACTGTTGGCGGTATCTGTGGAGGATGAGAACCCGAAGCAGGCACAGGCAATCGCAAATGAACTGGTGGATACCGCGGTATCTTATATTCCGAAGGTCATGAATGCACCGGACAATGTCAAACCAACGATTGCCGAGTATGCAATTGTACCGAAGGAAGCAAGCTCACCGAATCTGGCAAAGAATACGATTCTTGGTGCTATCCTGGGACTTTTGCTTCTGGCATCGGTATTTGTTGTGCGCATGCTCATGGATGATACCTTAAAGACGGCAGAAGATGTGGAAAAAGAATTCGGCATTATGCCGCTGACGGTGATACCGGAAGGAAATATTCAGGAAATCTCAGATGCCGTGGAGAAAGCTGCGGGTAAGCAAAAAAAGAAAAAGAACAAAAAGAGGAAGAAATAAAGATGGAATTTCGCGCGGGTTATAATGCAAAAATTGAAAATATGCCACAGCTTCCGTATGCAGTCGAAGAAGCAATCAACCGCCTTCGCGTTAATGTGAGTTTTCTTGGAAATGAAGTAAAGAAAATTATGGTGATTTCAAGTGAGCCGGACGAAGGAAAAAGCTTTGTGGCAATGCAGTTGTGGCGCCAGATGGCAGAGGCAGGAAGCAAGAGCATTCTTGTGGACATGGATCTTAGAAAAAGCGTAATGGTGGATAAATACAAGATTATCAGGGAAGATGGTAAGCATGTCTATGGTTTATCCGAATATCTTGCAGGTGATGATTCCCTGGAGCATTACATCCTTCATACAGATATTGGAGAGGGAGATATTCTTCCGAATGTGGAGAATGTTATCAATCCGTCGATGTTGCTTGAGGGACAGAAGCTGGCAGATACATTCACAGAACTGGCAGAAAAATATCGCTATGTGTTTGTCGATGCACCGCCACTGAATCTTGTATCTGATGGGGAAAAGATTGGCTCCCTGTGTGACGGAGCATTGCTTGTCGTGCGCGCAGGAGAGACCCCAAAGGCTATGGTGCGCAACTCCATTCATCAGCTGGAGCATGCGGGGTGTCCGGTGCTTGGAATAGCACTCAGCCGTGCGAAGGGAGCTGCCGGTGGATATTACCATAAATATGGCAATTATTATGGCAAGGGTTATTACGGAAAAGGTTATTACGGCAAATCTGATTATTACGGTTATGGTGTAAAATAGCCCTGTATTTGTATTACTTATGTTGTGTCCCCCATATGGGGTTCACATAAATAATTCTAGAAGAAAGGAGGAATGATTTTCATGAAGAAATTAATGAAAAAGGCGTTGGTTGGTATTCTTGCCGCTACTATGATGTTCGGTTCTGTATGCACAGCATACGCAGCAACAGGTTCTGCAACAGAAGCACCGGTACTAACAAAGCAGGAGAGTGTTAAGGCTGACAATGGAACCAAGGTAAACACTTCTTCAAATGGTACTGCAACTGTTACTGCAGTGAAGAAGACAACAAAGAAGAGTGTTTCTGTTGCTTCTAAGGTTACAGTGAATGGCGTAAAGTACACCGTAACAAAGATTGGTGCAAAGACATTTGCAAACGCTAAGAAGGCAACAAAAGTTACACTTCCAGCTACAATCAAAAGCATTGGTGCAAAGGCTTTCACAGGTGCAAAATCTGTAAAGACGATTGTAATCAATTCCAAGAAAGCAGTCAGCGTCAGCAAAACTGCATTCAAGGGTGTAGACACAAAGAAGATGACCATCAGGGTTACCAACATGTCTAAAAAGCAGCTTAAGGCTTTCAAAGAAAACCTTAAGAAAGCAGGATTCAAGGGAAAAGTTAAGACTGCATAATTGTGGGATAAACGGTTCTTGTTTCCAATCGGATGCCGGGGCAAAGGTTCCGGCATCTTTTGATGAAATATGTTTTAAATGATTAGAATAAAGGATTTTGTAGGATGAAACGAAAGAAAAATTACAGTTTGCTAAAACATATCGATTTTCTGATCATAGATTTGATTTGTATTCAAATCTGTTTTTTTTGTGCCTGTATGGTGCGCAAGGATACATTTCTGGATAGTATGGACCGATATATGTTTATGGCGGGAATCCTGCTGGTGACTTTTTTATTTATTGTACTGTTCTGGAATCTGTATTCCGGAATCCTTCGCCGTAATTTCAAGGATGAGTTCCGCAGCGTGTTTGCACTGGTTGCGGGATTGTTTGTGGCATTGACCATGTACTGTTTTGCTACGAAAACGAGCGAAGATTATTCCCGTGCGGTACTATTTACCTTTATGGCGGTTGCGCTTCCGTCAATCTATGTGTTAAGGTTAGGGTGGAAAGAATTTATCCGCAGAAAAATGCGGAATACCACAGGGGAGCTCCTTCTTTTTGGAAAAGAAGAAGATATCGAACGAAAAATCGCGCAGTTTACCCGGAAAAAAGGCTCCGGTGTCATTGTGACCGGCATTATTACCTTTGAAAAAACAAATCGTACAGAAATCTCCGGAATCCCGATTGTCGGATGGAGGGAATCGTTGTATGATTATGTAGAGAACCATGCGGTGGACTGTGTCTATATATATCTGAAAGGGGAATCGACACACGCGTATGTGGATTTCCTTGTACGAAAGAATGTTCTCGTGTATCGTGCGTTGCGCAATTTGGAGAAAAGTTCCTTCCGTTACAGTGTTGTTGAGATGAACGGCTACAAGACATTATGCGTACGGGAAAGAGAACAGTCGATTGGCTTTGCAATTACCAAGCGTCTGGCAGACATTCTGGTCGCAGTACTCGCTTTGATCATTTCCCTTCCAATCACAATTGCGACAGCTATCGCAATCAAACTCGAAGATGGAGGCCCGGTCATTTACAAATCCGAGCGCATCGGACAGTATGGAAAGAAATTTTACATATACAAATTCCGGAGCATGCGAAAAAATGCGGACAAGCTGGAAGATATGCTGACACCGCAGGAACTTGCGCGCTATTACCGGGAATTTAAACTGGACAATGATCCGCGCATCACAAAAGTCGGAGATTTCATTCGAAGACACAGCATCGATGAGCTGCCACAGTTTTTGAACATCCTGAAGGGAAATATGGCACTGATCGGCCCGCGTCCGCTCGTTGAGAAAGAAGTGGAGGTCAATTATCCGGACAACAAGGATCTGCTCCTTAGTTTAAAACCGGGACTGACCGGATACTGGCAGGCATACGCGAGAAACAATGTCGGGTATGAGAATGGTCAGCGGCAGCGGATGGAATTATATTACATTGAACATTCCAATTGGGGGATGGATATCAGGATTATATTCCAGACAGCGAAAGTTGTGTTGTCTGGGGATGGAGCACAGTAATGAAAAATATAAAAATCATTGTTGCAACACATAAGAAGTACAAAATGCCAAATGATGCGATGTATCTTCCCGTACAAGTAGGTGCGGAAGGAAAGGAAACACTTGGATATGTAAGGGACAATGAAGGAGAAAATATATCGCATAAAAATCCAAATTACTGTGAGCTGACAGGTCTTTATTGGGCGTGGAAAAATTTGGATGCAGAGTATCTGGGATTAGCTCATTATCGCAGACATTATACAGTAGCAAAACATGGAAACAAATGGAATAGAATTTTAATGCAAGAACAGTTGGAACCGTTGCTGGCAGACAATGACATTATTCTTCCACCGAAAAGAAACTATTTTATAGAGACAACCTATACGCAATATGTACATGCACATCATGCGGCAGATCTGGATCTGACAAGAGAGATTCTTGTAGAAAAGTATCCCATGTATGTGAAATATTTCGATAATTGCATGAAAAGTACAAAGGGACATAAGTTCAACATGTTTATTATGAAATGGGAGTATGCAGACCAGTATTGTGAATGGTTGTTTGATGTCCTTTTTGAATTGGAAAAGAGATTGGACATATCTGCGTATTCACAAAATGATGCAAGAGTATTTGGATTTGTAAGTGAACGCTTGCTGGATGTCTGGTTGGATGCAAACCATAGGACGTATAAAGAAATTCCAGTGATGTTTATGGAAAAGCAGAATTGGATTGTGAAGGGTACTGCTTTTTTAAAAAGAAAGATTATAAGAGAAAAGAAATAATTAGGAAACACAAATGAAACAAATTTTATTAATTGCTTCAAGACCATTAGCAAATGATGGACTTACAAAAATAGAGATGGATGTAATCAAGTACAACAAAGGGATTATTGATTTTGAGGTGGCTTGTGGATTTGGTTTCGACAATTTATATGGTGATCAATTACATAAACAACAAATAAAATGTCATTCTTTACCTCAGAAAAAGAAGGCATTTGAATATATGAGAGCAATTTATAAATTGGTAAAAAAGGAAAAATATGATGCAATATATATACATGGTAATAGTGCCATGATGTTTATGGAAGCAATACCTTCGAAAATTGCGGGAGCGAGAGTTATTACACATTGTCATAATACAAAGTCAGATTATCCATTGATTCATTATATTGCAAAACCTTTTTTCAATATGGCAGTTGATACAAAGATCGGATGTTCATTATTGGCATCAAAATGGGCATATTGTGGGAAAAATATAATTACTATTGTAAACGGTGTAGAAATTGATCAATTCAAATATGACGAAAAGAAGAGACTTGAAGTTAGAAAATCCTTAGAATGGTCAGAAAATAAAATAGTTGGACATATTGGAAGATTTAGTAAACAAAAAAACCATAAGAAATTGATTAATATTTTTTCGGAGATGTATAAAAAAGATCACAGCATGAGACTGCTTTTGATTGGGGATGGAGATTTAAAAAATGAAATAGAAAATCAAATAAGAAACATGAAATTGGAGAATGTTGTGTGTATTATTAACCAAACAGAAAAACCTCAGGATTATATGGCTGCTATGGATATTATGATTATTCCAAGTTTATTTGAGGGATTATGTCTAGTAGCTCTAGAAGCTCAGGCAAATGGATTACCCGTTTTAATTGATAATTTTTTTACTCCTGAGACTAAGGCTTCAAATTTAGTGAAACAAATGGATTTAAGAGATGAAAATACTGTTTGGGCAGAAACCGCGATAAGTTTATTAGAAAAGGGTAGGCATGATGTGAGTAAACAATTGATTGAAGAAAAAATGGATAAAGAAGATATGATGAAAAGCATACAGGATATATTAGTAAAATGAAGATAAATAGGAATATGTTAGAAAAAGCGGAAGTAATTTCGTTTGATATTTTTGATACATTAGTTAAGAGAAATGTTCCAAATCCAAATGAGATATTTAATATTGTTGAAAAAAAAGCCGGACTATTTGGATTTGCAAAAAAACGAATAGAAGCTGCGCATAGTGCTAAATATAATGCTGTTAATGGTGAAGTAACATATGATGAAATTTATGCACAGATAGATGGTATTTCTGATGAACAACGAAATGAGTTAAAACAACTAGAATTAGATATTGAAAAAAAGTATCTTCAGGCTAATTGGGAAATGAAAGAGATTTACGATTGGTGTGTGAATCATCATAAGAAAATTATTGCAGTTTCTGACATGTATTTGCCAGCAAGGAAATTAAATGAGCTGTTAGTAGAAAATGGATTTTATATAGAACATATTTTTGTCTCTTGTGAAGAACATGCAAGTAAGAGATCGGGTAAATTATTTGATATTGTTTCAAAGAAAATAAATACAAAAAATGTACTACATATAGGGGATTCTTGGAAGGGAGATTTTTTTACGCCTATAATTTCTGGGTGGAAAGCTGTTCATTATTTTACTGGCAAAAAAGGAAAATCTATTTTAGATTGTGTTGTAAAAAATAATTGTAATAAAAATTATTTTGAAAATTTGGGGTTTTCCGTCTTAGGACCGATATTATATGATTTTTCTTTGTGGCTAGGCGAGAAAACAAAAAATATGGATACTTTATTATTCTTGTCGAGAGACGGATACATTATGAAAAAAGCGTATGAAAAGTTAAAGAATAAAGTGTCATCATATGTATATGTTTCAAGATTGTCATTAACTACTGCAACTATATGGATGCATCCAGAATTTGAAGATATAAAGGAAATAATGGTATTCCCACATAATTTTACTTTGTATGATTTTGTTAAGAAAGTTGGATTGGAACCACAAAAAATTCAATTTGAATTGTTTCAATTGGATGATAAACAAGAGTATGACGAGAATGATTTTTGGAATGATTTAAAGATCAAGAATTTTTATAATTCTATAAAATGTGAAGTGATTGAAAATTCAAAAAATCAATATAAATGGTTATTTGATTACATGGAGCCTTTTTTAAAAGGAAAAGTGATTGGGATAGTAGATATTGGTTGGAAGGCAACGATGCAATCAAAGTTTTCAGAATTGTTAAAAGCAAATCCTGTTTATAAAGATTGTTCGGTACATGGCTTTTACTTGGGTGTCGAAAAGCAAACAGATGATGTTGATGGTTTTTTATATAAATCAAATCAACAAACCACTTTTAAAACAGCTATTGATGCTGGATATGGGGTGATTGAAACTCTTTTTCTTGCGAGGGAGGGAACTGTAGTAAAGTATTCACAAGAAGGACCTGTTCAAGCTGAGTATGAAGTAAAAACAGAGGAAGAAATTAGAAATTTACAAGATATTCATAATGGAGCATTGGAATTTATAGAAAAAATGAAAAGCTTTGATTTGAAAGATGATATTTTAATGAATCCCCAAGATGTGTTTTGTTATTTCGAAAATCTTGTTTATAAACCTAAAAAGAAAGATTTAAGAGAACTTGGGAAGATAGGATTTAAGGATTTAAATGATGCTGCGTTAATCAATGAAAAGGGATTATTGAAATATATGGTATCACCTAAGCTATTTAGAAAAGATTATCATAATGCTCCATGGAAAATAGGATTTCTGAAAAAGAATGTTTGTAGATGGTTTCCGTGGGGAAGAGTCTATAAAAAAGTAAAGAAAATAGGTTGAGTTATATGGAAAGAATATTGGTTCTTGGAATGTCATCAGATTGTGGTGGAATAGAAAATTATATTTTGAACTTGTATGAAAATATTAATTTAGATAAAATACAGTTTGATTTTTTGGTAAAAGAGGACATAGGAAAACAGTTTAAAGAGCGTATAGATATATTAGGTGGGAGAGTGTACAGAATTGGGACATTTAAAAATGATATATTTACCGTTTGGAAAAATTTAGTTGCTTTTTACAGCGAAAATCATTATAAAAAAATATATATTAATATGAGTTATTGTCCAGCCTTAATATATATTCTTCCCGCACTTAGTCGTGGTTTGGAAGTTTTATATATGCACAGTCATGCATCTAATGATATTCGAATCATAAAACATAAAATATTTAAAATCCTTTTTATGAATTTATTATTGAAACGAACGAACTGTGTTTATTTGGGGTGCTCAGAAGCAGCATGTAGGTGGATGTATGGAGATAACATTTTAAAAAATAATAGTATACATATTGTAAAAAATGGGATTGATTATGATAAATTTTCATATGACGAAAATAAAAGGCAATATATAAAGAATAAATTTAATCTTTCTAATAAACTTGTAATTGGTCATGTCGGAAGATTTAGCATTGAGAAAAATCACAAATTTATCATTAAAGCATTTGAAAAATTCAGTAATATGGTTCCAGATAGTATATTATTATTGGTTGGAGATGGAAAAGGTAAGACGGAAATCGAAAAATTAGTAAGTGAATGTGGTTTAGTTGATAAAGTGATTTTTGTTGGAAATGTAGATGATACATCATTTTACTATAATGCAATGGATTGCTTTTGGCTTCCAAGTATTTATGAGGGCTTCCCTATAGTGGCGGTTGAGGCTCAGGCAAATGGATTACCATGTATTTTTTCAAAGGAGATTGATAAAGAGGTAAATATAATGGGAAATTGTGTTTTTGAGAGTATAGATAATTCTGTTATATGGGCCAATTTGACAAGAAAAATAATAACAGAAAAAATGGACAAGCGTAAAGTAAATAAAGATATTTGGAATAAGACAGGATTTGATTTAAAACAACAGGCTAATAATATTGAAAAATTATTATTAGGTGGTGAGTAAATATGAAAATAAAAACAGAATATGCAAAGTATTTAATATGTTTGTTGCCTTTTTTGGAGATGCCAAGATTTGGGGGAATTTCATATATAAACAATTTTTTCTTAATATGGAAAATAATTTCTACAGTAATCGTATGTTTAATGATATTTACAAAAGGAAAGCTTAATAAGTTAGATATAGTACTTATGATGTATTGTGGAACACTAATATTTAGTACCGTAATTAATCAGGGCGAGGTAATGGATTCTATTTCGGATGCTTTAGCAATATTAGTACCTTTTTTACTAATCGAGTTTTACAAAAAACATTTTTCTTTAAAAAAATTAGTTATGCCAATTATTGTATTAATAAGTTTTTATGGAATTGTTACGATATTTCAAATTGTAAAATTCCCATTTTATATATTTACAATACAGGGAATGAGAGATAATTTCTCATATATGTGGAGTGATTCATATGGAGAAATTTTTGCCCTTGGATCTTTAAAACGCTTTGGGTTTATGTTGATCCCTGCACTTGTGTTTACACTTTTGGTAGAATATCCAAAACGAAAAACCTTGAAAGCAAAAATGTGCATAATTGGAATGAGTGCATTATCTCTTTTTTTGCTAATTTACAGTTGGTCAATTGCAAGTTTATTCACGGTGATAGAAATTTTAATCCTTTATTGCCTGGTAGGAAAAAAAATCTTTAGTAATTGCATTAAAATAATTAATGCAAAAGCTATTTTTTTCTTTTTTTTATGCACAAATTATTTGTTGATTATGACTCCATTTATTGATAAGTTTAATGGAATTTTAAGTTTATTTGGAAAATCAACAAATTTATCGGGAAGAACTTATGTTTGGGAAAGAGCAGTACAATATATTATCAATAAACCACTACTAGGATATGGAATTAACAGACAATTAACAGCATCGAACTTTTGGAGTTTGGTTCATATGCATAATTTGTTGTTAAATTCGGCATATGAAGGCGGAATGATAGGACTCATTTTTATGATTTTAATTTTATATTTATTATCTAAAAGTTTGTCAAATAATTGTGAACAACCGGAAAAGAAAATATTAGCAATAGCTTTGCTGGGGGTATTCATTTTAGCTTTTGCAGATACTCCAGAGTATAATGTAATTTTTATGATGTTTCCATTTATGTATTCAGAAAATGGAACAAGGAGAAAGGAAAAGATAAAATGGAAAAAGTTTTAACGATAAGCATTGCTGCTTATAATGCGGAACAATATATAAAAAAATGTTTAGATTCATTTTTAAATAGTAAAGTATTAGAATATTTAGAAGTAATAGTGGTTAACGATGGATCAGAAGATAAAACATTAGAAATAGTAAAAGAATATCAGAAAAGGTACCCTAATACTATTTATTTGGTTGACAAAAAAAATGAAGGACATGGGTCTACAATCAATAAATCTATTCAAACGGCAACAGGAAAATATTTTAAAGTTGTCGATGCTGATGATTGGGTTTCAAAAAAAGGTATTGAAAAATTAGTCGAATTTTTAAAAACTACAGATTGTGACTTGATAATAAATCCATATATTGAAACATACATAACTGAATTATCAGAAAAGGTGATTATTCCTTACAAAAACGTTGAGAATAATAAGATATATATGTTCGATAAGATTGCACAGAATTTGGATATTCCAATGCATAGTATGACTTTAAAAACATCAATAATAAAGAGTGTTGGACCGGTTATAGATGAAAATTGCTTTTACGTGGATATGGAATATGATCTTTACCCTATCAAATATGTGCAAACTATTTGTTGTTTGGATTATCCAGTATATTATTACTTGCTTGGTAATCAGGAGCAAAGTGTTAGTAAGAAAAATATGGTAAAACGCCGAGCGCAAAGAGAAAAAGTTATTAAGAGTCTAATCAAAGATTATAATAGTTCTTATAATATATTAGGGAAAAGTAGAAGTGATTATGTTGCCACAAAAATTAAATATCTTATTTATACACATTATAAGATGTACATGTATTTAGATTTAAAAACTTCATATAATGAGATTACAGAATTTGATAAATGGTTATATGATAATGCGAATGAGGATATATATTTTGGACTATCAAGAGGGCTAGTGATGAAGTTTATTAGAGGACAAAGAAAAATATCTTTTAAACTGTACAAAGTTACATTAAAATTTGCACAATTATTTGGCTTTTTAAAAATCTATAAAATAGATGATGGCATGTATAAATGACGGGTACTTTTTGAAACATAGGAAGGATATTAAATATGAATGTTATGTATGTTGCCTCAGATAATTGTTTATCAAGTGGCGCTTTTAAAAGTATGGTGAAGCTTTGTGAATTAGAACGTGATATATATAATATTAATCCGATAGTTGTTCTACCGTATTATGGTGATGGTGAAGAACTTTTAAAATCGGCTAAATTGAATTATGTTTATGTTAAATCGGAGGATTGGATAGTTTCTAATATATCCGAAAGTTCTAAAGAATTTATTAAGAAGAGAATAAAAGTCTTATTAAATTTTTTTTCGATTATAAAATTAGAGCATTTGATAAAAGAAAAAAATATAGATATTGTTCATATTAATACATCATATACATATGTTGGTGCAATCGCTGCTAAAAAGATGCATATACCGATTGTATGGCATGTGCGAGAGTTATTAGAGGAAGATCAAAATAATAGATTTATAGCTAGAAAATTTAGTAAAAAATTAATATCTAAATCTAATAAGATAATTGCAATATCAAATTATGTGTATGCTAAGTACTCTAAAATTTTTGGAGAAAAATTAGTAGAAATTCCAAATGGAATTGATGAAACTTTGTATTATGTTCAAAGAGATATTTTATCAGATGATATAACTAAATATATATATGTTGGAGGTATTTCTGAAAAAAAGGGAGTAGGTTATATCATAGATGCAATGAAACAACTAATTGAAGAAGAAAATTATAATGTGCATTTAGATATATTGGGAAATGATAAAATGCCTTTTGGAGATAAAATGAAAGAAATTATCAGAGAAAATAAATTAACAGATTATATAAATTTCAATGGTTTGTGTGTAAATACAGATGAATATTATAAAAAATCAGATGTGATGATTATGGCATCGGAATGTGAGGCGTTTGGGCGAACGACAGTTGAAGCAATGCAATCTGGATGTTTAGTGATTGGATCTGATTCAGGTGCAACACCAGATATATTAAACCATGGAAAAGCGGGTATTTTATTCAAACCTAGGGATAGTGTTGATTTAAAGAATAAAATGATATATGTGATGAAAAATAAAAGTATTTGTAGGAAAATTGCAAAAGATGGGCAAAATAGAGCAATTAGAAAATACACAGCAAGAGAAAATGCAAAACAGATTTATGAGGTTTATAAATCCATTTTACATGAGTGAAAAAATTGGATATTAATTTTGAAAGCGATTTTTTTATGATGAATTAGTGCTTAAAAATGGTTTATATCTAAAAGAGTAATACTTAGGTGTAGGAAATGTAAATGATAATAGATGTAAAAAGAAATGCAAAAAGAAGTATAATATTTGGAATTTTAAACAAGGCAATACTATTGCTTTTTCCTTTTTTTATTAAAGCTTTTATCAATACATATTTAGGAACAGAATATCTTGGATTAAATAGTCTCTTTACATCGATTTTATCGGTGTTATCTTTGACGGAACTTGGCATCAGTTCTGCTTTGGTTTATCATATGTATAAGCCGATTGCAGAGGATGATACGGGAAAAATATGTGCATTACTAAATTTCTACAGGAAAGCATATTTAGTCATTGGAGTTGTAACTTCATGTGTAGGATTAGTATTATTGCCATTGTTACCAAATTTGATAAACGGTGATTGGCCACAGAATGTAAATATATATATTATATATCTGATACAATTACTCGCTAATTCAATAAGTTATTTTCTGTTTGGGTACAAACAATCTCTTTTGGTTGCATACCAGAGAGAAGATATTAATTCTATAATAAATTTACTCACGCAAAGTGGAATGCAAATAGTTCAGATTCTCATATTGGTTACTGTGAGAAATTATTATTTTTATGTTATTTGTATCCCGATTTTTACAGTGGTAAATAATTTGTGGATTTGGTGGTTTACCAAACGATTATTTCCAAATATAAAATGTTCTGGAAAGCTGAGTGACACGGATCTTAAAAGCATTAAAAAACTGGTTATAGGTTCATTTATACAGAAAGCATGTGGTGTTACCAGAAATTCTTTGGACAGTGTATGTATTTCTGCGTTTGTTGGATTGGCAATTACTGGAATTTATAATAACTATTTTACTATTTTTAATGGAGTTACAGTTGTTCTTGCAATTTTTATTACTTCATTGACGGGTGGTATCGGAAATCATGTTGCCCTTAAATCAAAAATGGAAAATTATGAGGAATTGCAAAGGATTGATTTTTTATATTTGTTGATTTCCGGATGGTGTACATGCTGTTTGTTATGTTTATCACAACCATTTATGAAATTGTGGATGGGAAAAGCAATGTTGCTCTCTCCGTTATCTGTATTATTTATGTGTATATATTTTTATATGCTCAAAGTCGGAGATGTAAGAAGTATATATTATTCGACTACTGGGATGTGGTGGGAGATGCGTTATAGATCCATTGTAGAAACAATTGCTAATTTAGTATTAAATATTGTCCTTGGCTATTATTTTGGAATTAATGGAATTATTTTAGCTACAGTTATTTCATTATTTTTATTTAATTTCTTGTGGGGGGCAAGTATTGTTTTTAAACATTATTTTGGCTTGGATAAATTGCGCGGATATTTTTTGTATCATTTGAAATATTTTTGTGTGACAGTGGTGGTTTGTTTTATTACCTGGAAGATAACGCAAAATATCGAATTGCCATCTGATTTTACGAATTTGGTTGTAAAGGGAATTGTGTGTGTATTTATTCCAACCATACTTTACATTTTAATATATTGCAGAACAGAAATATTTAAAAGTGCATTGCAAATGGTTAAATCAAAAGGAATAGAATAATTTCGTTTTGCGATAATAGGGTGGTTGACATTATGAAAGCACAGACAGACTTAACTATATAGATTGTTTCAGAGCAATTGGAATCTGCCTTATGATTATGGGGCATGTTGGATTTGGAGGGCATTTTGACAAATGGATACATGCTTTTCATATGCCGATGTTTTTCTTTGTGTCAGGGATGTTTTTTCGGAGCGATAACCAATATTCAGCAAAGGACTTTATTAGGAAAAAGGCAAAGTCATTACTTTTTCCATACGTGATGTTAGGCCTTTTGCAGTATATAATATGGCAAGTGGCACGATACCCTAAAATTGATGTTACCCCATTGAGACATCTATTTTTTATTAATACAGATGGATTAGCAGTACATACACAGTAAATTTGTATACAATATTTTGATTTTTTCTATTGCAGTTATAGGAAATATTGAATATATAATATTACCGTTTAAACTTCCATATTCTTTAGGCGCAGCATTTGTTGGTGTAGGGTTAATGCATTTAGGATGGATATTTTTTCATGATGAAAAAGCAAAACAAATGCTTAATATGACGTTAAATCGAACCGCTGTATTGTCGGGAGTTATTATAATTCTGATTTTTGCAAATGGTTATGTTAATATGCGGACAGGAGAATATGCATGTATTCCGCTATTTTGGATAAATGCAGTGTTTGCAACATTAGTTGGAATTAATATTAGCAGATTTTTGGAAAAGAAGTTTTCAAAATCAATCATAAACGAATTCGGGTATATTGGTCGTAATTCAATTATATATGTGTGTTTGAACCAATTGATTATTATTGGGATGACACGAGTGGTTAGTGTGTTGAAACTTTCGGAAGTAATAGATAAACGATTGATTTTGACAGTATTAACAAGAATATTTCAAAATAGGATATATGTTAATTATGAATATTGATTCTAGTAATGGTTGAAAGCCGATATAGGGTAAAAACATAAGAGGTTATTATATAGTGAATTAGCAGGACATTGAAATAGACAAAATTGTGGGAATAGCAAGAGCTTGGTCTGGAGTTCAGTGATGTTGTTTTTTTCATATATGATGGGCTAAGTTTATATGTTAGCAATAGAAGGAAAGGATAAAAAATGTACGACTATTTAATTGTTGGAGCCGGTTTATTCGGTTCGGTATTTGCCAGACAGGCAACGGATGCCGGTAAGAAAGTGCTTGTGATCGACAAGCGCCCGAACATTGCAGGCAACGTTTATACGGAGGATATTGAGAATATCCATGTGCACAAATACGGTGCGCACATTTTCCATACAAATAATAAAGAAGTGTGGAATTATGTTACACGTTTTGCCGAGTTCAATCGTTTTACGAACAGTCCGGTAGCGAATTATAAGGGAGAGTTGTATTCGTTGCCTTTTAACATGTATACGTTCAATAAGATGTGGGGCGTTGTGACACCGGAGGAGGCAGCAGCGAAAATTGAGGAGCAGCGCAACGAAGCCGGCATTACGGAGCCGCACAATCTGGAGGAACAGGCGATCTCTTTGGTTGGCAAGGATATTTACGAGAAGCTGATCAAGGGTTATACGGAGAAGCAGTGGGGACGCGATTGCAAGGATCTTCCGGCTTTTATTATTAAGCGACTGCCGGTTCGACTGACGTTTGATAACAATTATTTTAATGCTTTGTATCAGGGAATTCCGGTGGGCGGCTATACGAAGATGGTTGCCAATATGCTGGATGGAATTGAAGTGCGTTTGGATACGGATTATTTCGAGAATAAGACAAAGCTGGATGCTTTGGCGGATAAGATTGTTTATACAGGGGCGATTGATGCTTACTTTGAATACCAATTGGGTGCTTTGGAGTATCGTTCTGTACGCTTTGAGACGGAAGTGCTGGACAAATCGAATTTTCAGGGAAATGCGGCGGTGAATTATACGGATCGCGAGACACCGTGGACGAGGATCATCGAGCACAAGTGGTTTGAGTTTGGCAAGGATGATGACGGAAATGATATTCCGAAGACGGTGATCAGCAGAGAATACAGTTCGGAGTGGAAGGTCGGTGATGAGCCGTACTATCCGGTGAATGATGAAAAGAATGGTGTACTGTATCAGGAATATAAGAAGCTGGCGGACAAGGAGCAGAAAGTAATCTTTGGCGGACGGTTGGGCGAGTATAAGTATTATGATATGGATGCTGTGATTGCTTCGGCGCTGGAGCTGGCAGAGAAGGAATTGGATTAGAAAAAACAGGAACCGCCTCAGGTGATGACATGGAGCGGTTCGGTGCTACATATTATTTGTTTTGCTTAGCAAGTGCGGCTTCCAGATAGCGAAGCTTATTGTTTTTTATGGTTTCCCAATAGGCGGCATCAGCGCGTGATTGCGCACTGGCGGGCTACTGCGTCTGAGTTGAGCTGATATAAGGAGTTCGCAGCTTTTTGATAAGCCGAATAGCAGAAATCAGAGATATGTGCGAGTCTAAATTGTATTTTTAAAATGAATCCGCTATACTATAAACAGTATAGCGGATTTTGTGTTTGGAGAGTGTGTATATGGTCCAGGAATTTGATCTCAATATGATGAAGATAAGTGAAATTATTAAGCGTGTTACACAGATTTGTCGTAGCCTTCATGTAGTACGCCTGGATTTATTTGGATCTTTTGCGACTGGAACCGCAACAAGTCGTAGCGATGTTGATTTTGTTGTTTACGGAGAAGTGGATCATGAGGCGTTAGAAGAAGCTGTGGAGAAAATTGATACACTTAGGAAGATTGATTTCTTTTATTATGATGAAATAGAAAATAAGTATTTGCTGGAGGATATTAAGAAGTATGGAAAACAAATTTATTAATCGATATCATTCTTTTTGTCATAGTTTAGCGAATCTGAAGAAAAGCACCGTGGCGGATCCTCAGGCAGATTTTGTATTAGAAGGTACAGTACAGAATTATAATCTTACCTTTGATTTATCCTGGAAGATTATGAAAGATATTTTAGTTAAATATATGGGAATCCTGGATTTTGCTGTAGGTTCACCGAGGGAAGTGCTACAGACGGCTTTCTCCAATGGAATCATTGAAAGTGATATGTGGCTGCAAATGCTGCGGGCACGGAATCAACTGGCTCATGATTATGATGGCGAATTAGCAAAGAAATATTTTGAGCGGATTACGGTGGAGTTCTATCCGCTATTTGTCAAACTTCAGGAGCGGGTCAAAAAGTATTATGAAGAGCCTTGTCTGCGGGAAACAATGACTTTTTACACAAAGGGTTGATCGATGCGAAAGTAGCAATTTACTGCTGAAACGCAGAAAATTAGCGGATTTCGAGGTGGAGTCTGACACAATAAAAATTTTGACGCATGATAATGAAAATGATAACATAACAGTAAACGAATTTTTTTAGGAGAATTTAGAATTTGAAAACATTTTTAAAGTATACATTTCCAATATTAACAATTATCATACTTGTTCTGGCAGTCTGGCTCTCCCACCAGCCGGGAGACATCAGTGGCCGGGAAAGCGCACACCTGGCACAGCTGCTAGGTGTGACTGATGTATTCCTTCGGTCGGCATGTCACTATATGTTTTTTTTCCTGATTACATTCTGTTGTGGTGTGAGCCTTGTACTCTGGGAGAAACCGTTATGGTGGCTGTTGTTGATGCTCCCGTTGTGCTGGCTGGACGAGGCTTCAAAACCTATGATCAGCGGTCGGCATTTCTCATGGGTTGATGTTGGAAAGAATGCGGCGGGAGCAGGTGCTGGAATGTTACTTACAATTGTTGTGTGGGTGATACAACGCAAGAGATCGTGAGTAGTATACAAAATGATGAGGAACGATATCCGTTTACACGAAAATATGTATTATACCAGGAGATGATTTTATGCATATCAGTATGCTTTTGATGGAACAGATTGCAGAGCTTTTTATTATGATATTTATGGGGTTTGCGATTGTCAAAGCCGGAATAGTAAAGGATGAGGAAAGCAAGGTTCTGTCAAAAATAGTTTTATATCTGGTGATACCTTGTGTGATTGTTAACGCGTTTCAGGTTGATTATACGGCACAGACGGTCAAAGGATTAATGATTGCATTTGTGGCGTCAGTAATTTTACAGATTATTCTTTTGATTATCGTTGCGGTCATGGGAAAAGTATTATCGTTGAATGAGGTTGAAGTCGCATCTGTTTACTATTCTAATTCAGGTAATCTGATTGTACCGATTGTGACGTTTATATTAGGAAAAGAATGGGTTCTTTATGGATGTGTTTTCATGAGTGTCCAGCTCGTTTTCCTGTGGACACACTGCAAAAAAATTATTAGCAGGGAACGTTCTTATGATTGGAAAAAAATTGTGCTGAATATCAATATGATATCAATTGCTGTTGGTGTGGTACTTTTCTTTACACGGATTCGTCTGCCGGAGGTTATCGACAACACCATTGGTGCTGTTGGAAATATGATTGGACCGGCGAGTATGATTGTTACTGGTATGCTTTTTGCCGGTATGAATCTGAAACAGATCTTTGCAAATAAAAGAGTATATTTTGTTTCTTTTTTGCGGATGCTCGTAGTTCCGCTGATTGCACTTGTTTTGATTAAGGGCAGCCGGTTGGCAAATCTTTCTGCCGATGCGCCAAAGATTATGCTGATTGTCTTTCTGGCAGTTATTACACCATCTGCATCTACGGTTACACAGATGTGTCAGGTGTATGGCAATGATTCACAATATGCCAGTGCCATAAATGTAGTGACTACATTGAGTGCGATTATCACAATGCCGGTTATGGTATTACTTTTTGGAAATTTTATCATGTAGCATAAGTGATGGGGAATGGGCGGATGTCCCGGAAGATCAAGAGAAAATGAAATTAAAAGAGAAAATATTTAATATTATACAGATAGGTGACAAAAGCAATCCAATCAGCCGGATGTTTGACATTTTCATTACGGTGACAATCGTTGCCAATATACTGGTGACTTTTTTGCAGACGTTTGATGAGCTGGCGTTTTTGACAACTGTATTTAAAGGTGTGGAATACGTTACCATATTTATTTTTTGTGTGGAATATATTCTTCGTATATGGACGGCTGAATATTTGTATCCGGACAAAAGCAGGGGGCGTTCGAGACTCCGTTTCCTGGTGTCGTTTGATGGAATTGTGGATTTCCTTACAATCGTTCCGGTATTTTTCCTTTCCGGATTTGTAATATTCCGTATGTTGCGTGTGGCCCGCATTTTTCATTTGTTCCGTCTCAATGCAAAATATGATTCATTTAATGTGATCACAACAGTTTTGTATGAAAAAAGAAACCAGATTATTTCTTCGGTGTTTATTGTTTTGATTCTGATGCTTGCCAGCAGTCTGTGCATGTACAGCGTAGAACATGATGCACAGCCAACCGTATTTCGCAATGCATTCAGTGGAATCTGGTGGAGCATGTCTACACTTCTTACAGTGGGTTATGGAGATATTTATCCAATTACGCCCCTTGGCAGAGTGATGGCAATTTGTATTGCCTATCTTGGCGTTGGGGCGGTTGCCATCCCGACTGGTATTATCAGCGCCGGTTTTGTAGAACAGTATCAGCGAAAAAGCAATATTTCCGGTCTGAAAAATGAAGATATCAAAGAAATTGCAGAAGTATTTGTGGATAAGAAATATGCAGGAAAAACGGTACAGGATATGGAAGAGGCAAATCAGCTCACAGTCTTTTTGATACTGCGGGAGGATTTCTCAATCCTTCCGCAGAAAGATACGATCCTGCGTATGAATGATATTATTGTAATCAGGGACGAGAACGAAAACAGCTGAAACACAGGATTTTACGGCTTCCAAAAAATGTCTAAAACATTGACCGATTAGTACTAAAGTTATATAATATTACTTTAAAGTGGTTTGTAGACAGAGGTTGGAGTAGATGATGAAAAAGTGGAAAGAACAACGCGTAAATATAATACTTGGCAGTTTCCTTGGAATACTGATATTATTGATGCTTTTGGCAACGATATGCGATCATTCCAAAGTATCCTATGATCATTTGCAGAAAGTAGAACCGGATTCTGTGGAAAAACTGGCAGACGGAGGTTCTGTAGTAGAACTTACGATTGATAAAAGTGTGAAGAAGTGTACGACGGTAGCTTTTTGTACTCCCCATCAGTATGTGGATGTTTATGTCGATGGACGGGATGTTTATAGTTTAAAAGAGACTGCAGGAAGATGGGGACACACGACCGGACATGTGTGGAATTTTGTCCTTCTTCCGGTAAATACAACACATCTTACAGTGAAACTTTCGCCTTGTTATCCAGAGACCGCAAATGCGTTATTGACATATTATGTTGGAAACGGACGTGAAATTTGTATTTGGCTCATGCGACAATCACTTCCTACATTTATTATCAGTTTTATTATTCTGATTGTAGGAATTTATATGCTTGGGTACTGGTTGCTGGTATGCAAAAGTGAAGATGTTGATGCTACGTTGCTATATCTTGGCCTTTTTTCCGTAATTCTTGGCTTATGGACGGCAAATGAAACCGATTTTGCAAAACTGCTTCTGGTCAATCAACATGCAACAACGTTTGCAGCATATATTTTGCTGATGGCAATGCCAATTCCGTTTGTTTTGTTTGTGCGCAGTTTTCTGGATTTTGACGATAAAAATATCTGGCGTGTATTCCGTGGTTTCAGCATGGTGATGTGCGTGATCAGCTGTGTTTTGCATTTTACGGGAATCTGGGAATTACGACAGAGTCTGATTCTGACACATATTGTTATTGTCGGACTATTGATTTATCTGATGAGAGCAATTGTGTTTAAATTTGTAAAAAGACAGGTAGGTCGGCGACTGAGAACTTGCATTGCGGCATTAATACTTGTAATACTTGCATCAATCGCCGATTTGATTAATTACTATAAAGTTGGTGGAAATACGGGAATCTGGGGAAGAATTTCGTTTTTGATTTTTATTGTGATTCTTGGAGTGGAGTCTGCAAGCAAGACGGCTTCCATGTTAAGGAGAGACCGCAGAGTAAAGGAGCTTGAACAGTTTGCATTAAATGACACTATGACAGGTCTTTATAATCGAAATGCATACAATTATTATGTGAAGAGTGCGCCGGATATTGCGGATACCATGATCGTGACTTTTGATCTGAATAATCTGAAAAAATGTAATGATGAGCATGGACACAGTGCCGGAGATGATTATATTATTCAAACGGCGCAGATTATAGAGAGTATTTTTGAAAAGCAAGGCAAATGCTATCGTATTGGAGGCGATGAGTTTTGCTGTGTGATATCGAATGCATCAAAATGTCAGATAGACCGTCTGATTCAGCAAATGCATGGGGAATTGGTAGTTTTGAATAATAAAAAGATTATTCCGATTCGTGCAGAGATCGCATGCGGTTATGCAATGGCGGAAGAGACTGACGATGGAATCGAAAAGATCCGCGAACGTGCGGATGACATGATGTATCGTGACAAGAGCAGGTTGAAACAAAATAAATAAAATGGGGGCAGAATTATGTGGGCTTATGAGAGTGTATTTTATCAGATTTATCCGTTAGGATTTTGTGGAGCACCATTTGAAAATGATGGAATTTTGGAGCATCGTATCCTGAAAGTGAATGACTGGATTCCTCATATTCAGAAATTAGGAGCAAACGCAATTTATTTTTCACCGGTGTTTGAATCCGACACACATGGATATAATACAAGAGATTATACAAAGATTGACACAAGATTGGGAACGAATGAGGACTTTAAACTTGTGTGTGATCATCTGCACAAGGCAGGAATCAAAGTTGTACTGGATGGCGTATTTAATCATGTGGGACGTGGATTCTGGGCGTTCCGGGATGTGTTGAAGAACCGTTGGGATTCTCCGTATAAGGACTGGTTCCAGATTAATTTTGACGGAAATTCAAATTATAACGACGGACTCTGGTACGAAGGCTGGGAAGGAAACTTTGATCTTGTTAAACTAAATCTTCGAAACGAAGAAGTCGTGCAGCATATTTTTGCGGCAATCAAAGGCTGGGTAGAAGAGTTCGATATTGACGGACTTCGTCTGGATGTGGCATATTGCCTGGATCATGATTTCCTGCGCAGACTGCGTTCGTTCTGTGACAGTTTAAAGCAGGATTTCTTCCTTGTAGGTGAGACCTTGCACGGAGATTATAATCAGTGGATGAATGACAGCATGCTTCATTCTGTAACCAATTATGAGTGCTACAAGGGACTGCATTCAAGCTTTAACAGCATGAATATGTTCGAAATCAATCATTCTCTGCTGCGTCAGTTCGGACCGGAGAACTGGACATTATATAAGGGTAAACATCTGTTATCTTTTGTGGATAATCATGATGTGTCAAGAATTGCAAGTGTGCTTACCAACGAAAAGCATTTGCCTCTGATTTATGCGATGGCTTTTGGTATGCCGGGAATTCCTTGTGTATATTATGGAAGTGAATGGGGAACAAAGGCAAAGAAAGAAGAGGGAGATCCTGCACTTCGTGTCAGCTTTGATGCGCCACAGTGGAATGATCTTACAACCTTTATTTCGAAACTTGCCGAGGCAAAGAAACATTCGCAGGCATTAAATTACGGAGACTTTCGTTCCGTACTTCTGACCAATCGTCAGTGTATTTTTGAGCGCAAGACAGACAGTGAACGTGTACTTGTGGCAATCAATGCGGATGGAGAAAACTTCCACGCAGAGTTTGATGCCGGTTGTGGCACCGCTGTGGACCTGATTACAGGTGAGACTCACGATTTCGGTGGAGGAAGTGATCTGCCTCCTTACAGTGCAGCTTACTGGAAGATGGAACGTTAATTGTAATAAAAATTGTGGAAAAGAGGCGGAGGAAAGTTTATTCATGTGGAAGATGATTATCATGGTGAAATCATTTATGGACAAATGCAAAAAGGATAAGATCAATGCGTACGCAGCGCAGTCTGCTTTTTTCATACTGTTGTCCCTGATTCCATTTCTCATGGTGTTTTCTTCCCTGCTTCGCTATACACCGATTACAGAAGAGACCCTGATTAAGATATATCATGCGGCGTTGCCGGAGTATCTGTCAGGGTTTCTTGGTTATATTACAAACGAAGTGTACAATCGTTCTGTTGGTATTGTTTCGATTACAGCCGTGGTGGCAATCTGGTCTGCTGCGAAAGGAATCCAGTATCTGACGGATGGACTGAATTCGGTGAATGATCTGGAAGAAAACCGCAATTGGTTTACCATGCGTCTTTGGGCAGTGGTATATACGGTGGGATTTCTGGTTGCGTTTGTTTTTGTTCTGGGTGTTCTTGTTTTTGGAAATACCCTGCATAACCTGGCAGTAGGATATATTCCCGTTATAAAAGATTTTGCAGAGGTATTGGCACATTTCCGGGGATTGGTACTTCTTGGTATTTTATTTGTATTTTTTGTGGTGATTTTTACGACGCTTCCAAACAAAAAATTGCAATTCCGCAGGCAGGTTCCCGGAGCTGCAATCTGTGCAATTGCATGGTATGTGTTTTCGTTTGCACTATCCATTTATGTGGATTATTTTAATGGATTTTCTATGTATGGAAGCCTGACAACCATAGCACTTATTATGCTTTGGCTGTATTTTTGTGTGTATATATTATTGATCTGTGCGGAAATCAATGTCATGATTGAAAAACACCATGCATAAGATTTATAAACAAAAATAAAATCAAAACAATTATAAAAAAGATATTGACATTTACTTTTTATGGTGCTAATCTTGCAGTTAACAAAGAGTAAATGCATGGAACAGAATAAGATTTTTCGAGAACCATACAACAGAGAGCCGTCGGGTGGTGCGAGACGGTGTGTGACTCGGGAGACCATCCTCTGTGAGCAGTACATTGAATTTCTGATTTTGAGAATCAGAACAGTAGGTGTTACCGGTTTTCTACCGTTATCAGGAAGCTTATTTCTGCAATGATAGATATTGCATAGATGAGACAGAGAGGTCGTTAAGATACGACAAATAAAGTGGTAACGCGGAAGCAAAAGCCTTCGTCTTTATGACATGGATACACATGGATAAAGACGTGGGCTTTTTTCAGTTTCAGTTACTCTTTGCGAATCTTAAGAAGGGAGCCGCCAAAGGGCGGACAAAAAAATGAATGGTTTAGTTATAGTATTAATTGCTATCGTAGTTCTTGCTGCCGGCTATCTGTTTTATGGACGTTGGCTTGCAAACAAGTGGGGACTCGATCCAAAAGCAAAGACCCCGGCATTTACACATGAAGATGGTCAGGATTATGTACCTTCTTCCAAACTGACAGTATTTGCACATCAGTTTTCTTCAATCGCAGGTGCAGGACCTGTCACCGGTCCGATTTTAGCATCTGTCTTCGGATGGGTGCCTGTATTACTCTGGTTGCTCATCGGTGGATTGTTCTTCGGAGCTGTACAGGATTTCGGTGCTTTGTATGCATCTGTAAAGAATGACGGAAAATCCATGGGAATGATCATTGAGAAGTATATCGGTAGAACCGGACGTAAATTGTTCATGTTATTCTGCTGGTTATTCACACTTCTTGTTATGGCAGCATTTACAGATATGGTTGCCGGAACATTCGTAGGAAAAGGTGTTGAAGGTGCCACAAAGGCAACCAATTATGCAAACTCCGCAGCAGCATCTATTTCGATGTTGTTCATCGTTGTAGCTATCATCTTTGGACTGATTCAGAAAAAAGTCGGAAAGATGAAAGAGTGGGTACGTGCAGTTGTAGCCATTGGCCTTTTGGTTGTAATGTTTGTCATCGGTATGCATCTTCCAATGTATGCAACAAAGACAACATGGATCTACGTCGTTATGGCTTACCTGTTCCTTGCATCGGTTATGCCAATGTGGCTTTTGATGGAGCCTCGTGATTACATGACAACATTCATGCTCTTAGGAATGATTATCGGAGCAGTCGTTGGTGTGATTGCTGAGCATCCAACCATGAAGTTGAATGCATTCAACGGATTTAACGTAGACGGAAGTTATCTCTTCCCTACACTGTTTGTAACAATCGCATGTGGTGCGGTATCCGGATTCCACAGCCTTGTATCTTCCGGAACTTCATCAAAAACAATCAGTAATGAAAAAGATATGCCAATGGTTGGTTATGGTGCCATGGTCGTTGAGTCACTGCTTGGTGTCGTTGCACTGGTTGTTGTTGGTGCAGTAGCAGTCAATGGAACAAAACCAGATGGTACTCCATTCTCTATCTTCTCAACAGGTGTTGCTGGATTCTTTGAGAAATTTGGTATTCCGGTACAGGTTGCAACCGTATTTATGACAATGTGTGTATCTGCATTAGCACTTACTTCACTCGATTCTGTTGCACGAATCGGACGTATGTCTTTCCAGGAATTATTCTATGGAGATACAACTGATACTTCCAAGATGCCTGTATGGCAGAAAGTTCTGACTAATAAGTATTTTGCAACAATCATTACATTATTCTTCGGATATTTGCTGACACTTGGCGGATACAACAATATCTGGCCACTGTTTGGTTCCGCAAACCAGTTACTTGCAGCATTGGTTCTTATCGCACTTGCTGTATTCTTAAAGACAACCGGAAGAACCGGATGGACACTGTACATTCCAATGTTTGTCATGCTTGCAGTTACATTTACAGCATTGATTCAGAAGACCATTGCACTGGTTCAGAATATTGCATCCGGTCAGGCTACATTCCTTGTAGATGGCTTACAGTTCATCATAGCAATTCTTCTGATGGTTCTTGGTGTATTGGTAGCATTCAGCTGCCTGAAGAAACTCTTCGGCAAGAAAGCAGAAGCAGAGGCATAAAATCAGTCGTGATATAAAATCACAAAAGTACATAGCAGAAAAATAATAAGTATAAAAAATAATAAGTAGAAGCGAAGAGACTATTGTTAACTAGATGAAATATACAGGTTGACAATAGCCTCTTTTTTGCTATAATTGTTAACTGTATTACTTTTGGAGGTTGACAGATAATGGAAAATTACATGACATCAGAAACAAGGGAAAAACCTATGACAAAAACGAGGAGTCTTGTATATTGCGCTTTGTTTACCGCGCTGATTGCGGTCGGTGCGTTTATTAAGATTCCAATTCCGGTTGTGCCATTTACACTGCAGTATTTGTTTACGATGCTGGCAGGAATTCTTTTGGGATCGCGATTGGGATCGCTTTCCGTACTGGCATATATGATACTGGGATTAATCGGACTGCCGATTTTTTCAGAGGGTGGAGGAATCGGCTATGTGTTCAAACCAAGTTTTGGCTATATTATTGGTTTTTGCGTTGGAACTTTTGTGACAGGCTGGCTTGTGGAACACATGAAAAAGAAAACCATCGTACATTATCTGATTGCAAATCTCGCAGGATTATTCTTTGTGTATGCTCTGGGAATGATCTATTACTACGTGATCTGCAACTATGTGATTGATACGCCGATCGCAGTGGGACCGCTGTTTTTGTATTGTTTTGTACTGGCAGTGCCGGGAGACATTTGTCTGAGCATTCTTGGAGCTGTCATAGGGCGCAGAGTCAGACCATTTTTGAAGAATGAAATTTGACATGTAGAAGGAGAGAATATTTATGAATGCACTTACACTTGCACAGGAAATTATAGATGGAAGGAGAATCACAAGGGAAGATGATCTGCAGTTTTTTCTGAACTGTGATCTCAATGAGCTATGTGAGGGTGCGGACCGCATCCGGGAAAAATTTGTAGGAGACAAAGTAGATTTATGTTCCATTATCAATGGACGAAGCGGCCGGTGTCCGGAAGATTGCAAATATTGTGCACAGTCTGCGCATCACCATACAAACTGTGAAGTATATGATTTTTTGCCAGAGGAGAAAATCCTTGAAGCATGTAAGATGAATGAGCGGGAAGGTGTGGATCGTTTTTCGATTGTTACGGCAGGAAAAGCACTGACAGGAGAAGAGTTTGACAAGGCCATCCATGCGTATGAAACAATGAAACGGGAGTGCAAGATTGATCTGTGTGCTTCTATGGGCTTTTTGACGGCGGAGCAGCTGCATCGTCTGCATGAGGCCGGAGTGAACAGCTATCATCACAACATTGAAACCTCACGTAGAAATTTTCCGAACATTTGCACCACGCATACTTATGACATGAAAATCGAGACACTAAAGAAAGTTAAAGCAGAAGGCATGTACGCATGTTCCGGAGGTATCATTGGAATGGGAGAGACCTGGGAGGATCGTCTGGATATGGCGGTCAGCCTTGCGGAGCTGGAGGTGGATTCGATACCGATCAATGCACTGATGCCAATTCCGGGTACCCCGTTGGAACACCTGCCACAATTGACGGAAGATGAAATTTTGCGGACCATAGCCTTTTTCCGTTATATCAATCCGAAGGCAGATATTCGTCTGGCGGCAGGCCGTGCACTGCTTACAAATGATGGGGAGCGCGCATTTGCGGCGGGAGCATCTGCCTCAATTACCGGAAATATGCTTACAACTGTAGCATGTGCCACGATTCGCAGTGACCGCCAGATGCTTGAAAATATGGGGCGTGATGTAACACCGGATTATTGGAAGGAAGTGTAAACGATGAGTAAAGGGTTATTTATTACAGGAACCGGTACGGATCTTGGAAAAACATATATTGCAGGACTGATCGTAAAGAAACTGGCGGATGCAAAACAAAGCGCAGCCTATTATAAGGCCGCGATGAGTGGAAATGACCGGAGAGCAGATGGAAGTCTGATTCCGGGAGATGCGTTGTTTGTGCAGAAGACCGCGGGCATTTCCCAGCCACTGGAGGAGATGTGTCCATACGTGTATGAGCATGCCTACTCTCCGCATCTGGCGTCAAGAATCGAGGGTCATCCGGTACAGATGGATGTGGTAAAAGCCGGATATTATAAAGTATGCAGTGCATACGATTTTGTCACGATGGAGGGAAGTGGAGGCATTTTATGTCCAATCTGCTTTGACGAGGCAAAGATCCAATTGGAGGATGTAATCAGGGAACTGCATCTTCCGAGTATTCTGATCGCGGATGCAGGGCTTGGCACAATTAACAGTGTGGTACTGACCGTGGAATATATGAAAGCGAAAAATCTGCCGGTGAAAGGTATTATTTATAATCACTATCACGGCAATGATGTGATGGAAGATGACAACATATTTATGTGCGAATATATGACAGGGCTGCCGACGTTGGCAAAAGTAAAAGATGGAGACACAGAACTTGCCATGGATGTGCAGGATCTGATGGCATTGTATGAGGAGGTAAAAGCATGATCTGGTATCCTTATGAACAGATGAAAACAATGAAAGAACCGTATCACATTGTAGATGCGGATGGTGTGTATTTGTATACAAAGGATCAGAAACTGATCGACTCGGTTTCTTCCTGGTGGTGCATGATTCATGGATACAAACATCCGGAACTTACTGCAGCAATCAAAGAGCAGGCGGATCATTTCTGCCATGTGATGCTGGGTGGACTGACACATGAGCCGGTACAGAAACTTTCTGCAAAGCTGCAGGAGTTTCTGCCGGGCGATCTGGATTATTGCTTTTTCTCCGATTCCGGAAGTGTTGCGGTGGAAGTATCTTTGAAAATGGCTTTACAGTATAACACGAACCAGGGAAGAAAGCGCCCGCTGGTGCTGGCTTTGGAACACGCATATCATGGAGATACATTTAAGGCGATGGAAGTCGGCGATGATGAAGATTATCATTTTGCCTTTGAGGAAAAGACAGGAGTGGTACATATCCCGACAGAGATTCCGGCGCTTGAAGAAGCATTTGCAAAATATCATGATCAGTTGAATTGTTTTATCGTTGAACCGCTTTTGCAGGGAGCAGGCGGTATGCGTATGTATGATATTTCCTTTTTGCAGAGGGCAAGAGAATTGTGTACACAGTATGATGTGCTGCTGATTTTTGATGAGGTGGCAACCGGATTCGGACGAACCGGCAACAGGTTTGTTGCAGACCTTGTGCTTCCGGATATTCTGGTGCTTGGAAAAGCACTCACCGGTGGATATATCGGTCATGCAGTTACGGTGGCAAATCACAAAGTATATAATGCTTTTTACAGCGATAATGACCGGCATGCGCTCATGCATGGCCCGACATTTATGGGAAATGCATTGGCATGTGCAGTGGCACTCAAAGGAATTGAAATCTTTGAACGTGAAGATTACATGAGTAAAGTCAAACACATCGAGAAGATTTCGCATGAGCAGATGGACGGATTTTCCGATCCACGTATCCGGGAGGTCCGTGTGATGGGCGGATGTACCTGTGTGGAAGTTTATGATCCGGCAGATCTGGAAGGTTTTCAACAGTTTGCTTACGAGAGGGGTGTGTTCAGCCGCCCATTCCTTTCTTATATGTATTCGATGGTTCCATATATTATCGAAGATGAACAACTGATCCGGATCTTTGATGTGATGAAAGCATGGTTTCGACGGGACTAAACGTTTTCTGGAAGTATTTTCCGTTATATAAAATAGTGGCAAAGATGGTTAAAAAAGAGTATAATAAATCAGATAGTGATTATTCAGAACCAATTTGCATATTTGGATGATGCGTTTGAATAATTGCAGAAAAAATCATAACGGGAGATAAGAAATGGGAAAATATTTTGGAACAGATGGATTTCGTGGAGAAGCTAACAAAGTACTGACTGCGGATCATGCATATAAAATTGGACGTTATCTTGGATGGTATTATAATCAGAATCACAAGGGGCGTATTGTAATTGGAAAAGATACAAGAAGAAGCAGCTACATGTTTGAGTATGCGTTAGTTGCAGGAATTACTGCTTCGGGTGCGGATGCGTTTCTTCTTCATGTAACGACGACACCGAGCGTTGCCTATGTTGTACGCACTGAGAATTTTGACTGTGGAATTATGGTTTCTGCCAGTCACAATCCATACTATGACAACGGAATCAAGGTCATGGATGGGGAAGGACACAAGATTTCCGCAGAGGTAGAAAATGCCATGGAGAAATATATCGATGGTGAGATGGGTGAACTTCCATTTGCATTGCAGGATAAGATCGGTGTGGCAAAAGATTATGCAATCGGAAGAAACCGTTATATCGGATATCTGATTTCTCTTGCAACCCGTTCCTACGATGGAATGCGTGTCGGATTGGACTGTTCAAACGGAAGTACGTTCAATATTGCCAAAAATGTTTTTGATGCATTAGGTGCCAAAACTTTTGTTGTCGGCAATGAGCCGGATGGAACAAATATCAATATGGGATGCGGATCTACGCATATTGAAAATTTGCAGAAACTCGTAAAAGAGAAGAATCTGGACTGTGGATTTGCATTTGACGGAGATGCGGACCGTTGTATCGCTGTGGATGAGAATGGAATGGAAGTGCATGGAGATTATATTCTCTATGTTTGTGGTAAATATCTCAAAGAATGCGGAAAGTTACAGAACAATACGGTTGTTGCAACGGTAATGTCCAATATGGGATTATTCAAGGCAATGAAGCGTGAAAACATCGATATCTGTGTTACAACAGTTGGTGACAAGTATGTAAACGAGGCGATGGTAGCCAATGGATATGTGCTTGGAGGAGAGCAGTCCGGACATATTATTTTCAGCAAACATGCAACAACCGGAGATGGAATCCTTACCGCATTGATGCTGATGGAAGTTATTCTTGAGAAAAAGCAGAGTCTCGGAACACTTTGCAAGGGAATGCAGATGTTCCCACAGCTTCTGAAAAATGTCCGTGTAGAAGACAAAGCCGCAGCAGTTAATCATCCACGTGTGCAGGAAGAGGTTAAGGCAATTACAGAAGCATTAGGTGATGATGGAAGAATTCTTCTCAGAGAAAGTGGAACTGAGCCGGTGGTACGTGTCATGGTAGAGGCAAAGACGGACGAACTCTGTGAGAAGTATGTCAATCAGATGATTCATGTTATGAAGCAGGAAAATCTGATTATTGCATAGCGAAAACGACTTTGTGCTATGTGAATGATTAATTGTACAAAATATATATAAAATTCATACAATTTCAACTATTATGACGAGAAAAAATATATGCTATAATAGCTTCACGACGTGCAGCAGAAACAGCGATCGCAAGATCCTGTTTCTGCTTTTTTTATTCATTTTTACACAAGAAAAGGAGAATTATTATGCCAAAAAACAAGTTTCAGGAAGTTATTTTTACAATTATTATGGTATTTTTTATGGTCTATGCCATGATCTGTTACAACATTGCCTTGAACAAAGGCGGAATGACAAATGAAGTATTTTTACTTGCATTTCATGAACTGGTTATTATGGGACCGATTGCTTTTATCCTGGATTTCTTTTTATATGGACATCTTGCAAAGAAGATTGCTTTTGGAATCATCAATCCGGCAGAGGCAAAACAATATGAAATCATTCTTGCTATTTCATCGGTTACGGTATGCCTGATGTGCCCGACCATGAGCCTGGCTGCGACAATGTTATTCAGCAATGCGGGAAGTGAATTTGTTGCAGTGTGGTTTCAAAAGACAGCACTGAATTTCCCAATGGCATTTTTCTGGCAGATATTTTTTGCGGGCCCGGTGGTGAGAAGAATCTTTGGCTTACTGTTTAAAAACGCAAAATAAGTGCAGAAAAGTGCATTTTAGTCATAGAATTAGTACAAAAAGCCTATTGAGAAAAAACTAATGTTCTTTATAATCATATTTGGAGTTTTATTACTAAAATAGAAGGATGAAAGGGAACAAAAGAAATGGCAAAAAAATTAGTATGCAATGTAGAGAGTCAGGGAATGATGCATCAGGTAACCGTCTCTGGAAACAAAGTGACAGTTGATGGAAATGCACCGATGAAAATCAAGGATCTGCCAAAAGAAAAGAGAAAATCAGGATCAGCAATCACAATTCCTCTCAGTCAGATGGACAGCTGTATTCTTTACAGATCTTCTTTTACCGGAGACAGTTTAGTGCACAACGGAATTGATTGTAAGACAGGACAGCCGTTTGTGGAAGAAGTAATGCCAAAGTGGATATGGGTATTCTGGGCAATCTATATTGCTGATTTTTTCCTGTTCTTAGGAGGAGCATTAGGTGGTGCAATCAATGCCGCTGCCGCTATCGTGACAGGAAGTATTGCAATGAAAAAGAATACAGGCACCGGAGTAAAAGTAATCCTTTGTATTGTATTCTGTGTAATTGTTACATTAGTTGAAATTCTGGGAGCTTATGCAATTATAGGAACCAGAATGTAGAATTAAAGTCGGAAATCTCAATTGGGATTTTCGATTTTTTTAAAAATCGAGGGTTGACAATCTGAAACGAAATTCCTATAATTAGTCTTAATTGAACAACAACCTATCTTCAGGGCAGGGTGCAATTCCCTACCGGTGGTAAAGCCCACGAGCCGCAAGGCATGATTCGGTGAAACTCCGAAGCCGACAGTACAGTCTGGATGAAAGAAGATG